>JGI24159J19872_10000662_pt1 | contig 32886 bp, 19 predicted proteins | sample Ectturendosymbi4_FD_19872 | JGI IMG/M metagenome (IMG submission 19872) | reverse complement strand
CTTGACTGGTATTTTGCTCAGATGTGACGACAATTTAATTTCTGAGGCTAGCCATCACGTCTTAATTTAATATGAGAAATTCCTTTGTGAAAACATAGCTTCAGTGGAAATGAACCTACGTTACTTTGAGTGACATTGAACTAGACCTAAGCCTTATTTAATCCAGAACATCAACATAACCTAGTAGGCTTAAATATCAGATAAAATTTAGGCCTGAATTGCAAAACCAAACAATCGCAATTTGAGACTGTCTCAAACCATGAAGAGATATATCATAAAAGAGCTCTGCATGTGTCTGGCATTGGCAGAGCAACAGATTCTGAAACACGTGGGTTCGATGCAATATCAATTTAGATTGATCAAAATGAGGATTGTTTCATGTCATTCCGCAAGCGCTAATTCAACCAGGCAGCGATGAACATCATTCAAGTTCTGATAAAATTGTTTTAGTCTGTTGCAATAGGCTGTCATTTTTAGTTTTTTACTAAATGTTATGGTACAAGGGAGCAGGAAACGTAGGTAGTGCCTAAACAACCATATCCAGTTTTCGCCCTGAAAAGACTAAAAAAACGTATGTAGAATCTGGTTTTGTGATTAATAAAAAACTAAATTAGAGATGTTCACACCACAGTCAACATCACATATGGTGGTCGAGTGGTAAGTGACTAGTACCGCTATGCAAGTGATTGCCGGTTCAAGTCCCACTTTGGTTATACAGTATATTACTTTTTTCGATAGTGAACAAGACACTTTTCATGTTCTCACACAAGATTATATATTGAAAGATTTGGACCCGCTATTGTACATTCTTACAAACTTTAGAAAAGCAGAACTAGTATAATCTTGAGGTGTTAAATTACTTTTAGGGTTATCGTTTAAGGTTAGGGTTTAGTGCTAGTGTTTACCGGTTTAGTGTTGAGGTTTACAGTTGAGTTGGGGTTGATGGTTAAGGTTTGGTTTTAGGGGTTTACGTTCAGGGTTATAAAATATTAGCTACTTTAATCCTTTGCTCTGAGAAGCAACTGACATACAATAAGTGGTCACATATTTTGTAGAGGTCAGCAATTTTGCTTGATACAGTTTTAGTCTTTTCACTTGGCGAAAACCAGATACGGCTGTTTAGACACTGTCAGAAAAGTATGCTACTGCTATACTTGTTTAGATGGTTTATAATAGACTGTTTTTTTGCTTGGCAGATTTAGAAAATAATAAATTGGTTAGGAGTCTACTGAAGGTAGAGCCATGTGGTGAGTCTTGGGTCAGCAAGAATGCAATTATGCAAATTCAGGCAGTAGCATTGAAGTAGTAGAAAACTGATGGCAGTACAGATAATTCTGATAGAATGTTGCAGCTAACTATGAGAAGCGAATTATCATCCCAGTAGTTGTTTCTGTATTTGATGGTTAAATATTAAACTGATCATCTAACATACTGAATGAGAGACAAGACTTGATAAAGCATATGAGTGTTAAGTATTTGAGTTACTGCTGCAGCACTTACTCTTCTAGCTGCCACCCACAAGCCCACTGCATGACAGGAAAAAACAGAAAAGTTCAGGTATTGGCAGACTACTAGAGTGTGATATTTTCTCCCAGCAGCTTGCAGGTATCTAATAGCCAGTTGCTACTGACCTGGTTAGAATTTTTCAACCTGAGCAATTACGGTGTAGTAAGAATTTAAGGCAATTACTATATATACCTGTTTTCTTTCATTGTTACATTATTTCTACATTTAAATGTGACTATCATGAAAGTGAATTAGTGTGATATAGCTACTTTTGCAGTTTAATCAGACTTTTCAAATAGTATTTGTTCTTTCTTCCACAGGTAATATTCATTTTTAATAAATGATGGCTGTAGTTTCTGGGAGAATTCTTACATTCAGTGTGGTTTCACAATAAGTTATTGGTTGTGATAAACTGGACAGTGCTCAAATATTTTTTGGGCAATGATTCCTTGAAACCTTCAAAGTTTCATGAAGAGAACATGGGCTTAGTTGAAACATTCATAGCAAAAAGAGCTTGTTATGATATAAGGCGAGCGCTCCCTGCATTAGGCTTCTGTCTTACTTCTCATTAAACCCTGTGCGCTTCCTATGAAGTTTCTTTGATGATAGCACAAGTGACAAAATCATTAAGCCAAGTGCAATAGAAATGGCACTGCTATTATTTGGCGGTAAAAATAGCACTGATAGACTCAGTTCCCTTGTTGGATGACATTGTAAATAAACAGGTTACAAAGATAACCAGTGATATTTTGAGTCAGCTTTTTGTTCAAATCCAAGAAAGCTGATGTAGAATAAGTTTTCAATTTGATTAACCAATGGATATCAAGTCAATTAGCCAATTTGTGGCATGCATTGAATTTGTTAAAGGGAACATGATTGTGGATGAGTTTTTATTTTGCCAAGATATATGGAGAGAACTAGAGCTATAGACATTTTCGATCTTGTCAATCATGTACTTCTTTGTAAAAATTCAATAGTACTGTCGAATAAAGTGGGATGATTAGGCATCTGCTATGATTGATAGGACATCGATCTGGTTTAAGCCCTAATGAAACAAGTTTCTCTTCATATATTATCAAACCACTGTGCTGTTCATAAATAGATATGCCTTGGCTTGTAACACACTTCTCCTTGAATTGAAAAGTGTTCTTGATTCTGTAGTCATGGCTGCGAATTTCATTCATTGCAAGGCCATGAATTCCCAATTATTTAAAGCATTTTGTGATCAACTTGGAAAAGAGCATGGCTACCTTGTTTTCCACACTGATGTGTGATGGTTGTTGTGGGGAAAAGTGCTATCCCATGTTGCAGGACTTGTCATTAAAGTTGCCATGTTACTTATTGAGCACAGATCAGTGGAACTAGTTGTTGCATTATTTGATGGTGATGGACCATGTGAATTGAAGTTTTTTTTATGTGGCAATGGCAGACATCTTCAACCTTCTGAATGAACTCAATCTTTCTCTGCAAGGGAAGAACAAACCATAGATCAAGGCTGCAGAGGTTTTTCACTTTAACACTTTCGTACATGGGTTAATTCAAACAGTTCGCACGAAAACAGCTGGATCGCATGTGGCTTTGCACGGGAATTTCTCCGGTCCGGTAAGCCGGTCAAAAGCTCAAAAGACTCGGAAAGCCTTGTAGTTTGCACTAAAAAAAATTTTTGGTTGGGGGGATGTGGATTTTTAGTGAGTGATGTCATAAGTTGATGGCTTTTAGGCCACCTTGGCCCACTTCACCTGGCCCTGAGCCCAAACCGTTAGATGTGGTATTTCGCTGAAAATTGTATTGGAAACTAGGCTACAATCCAAGTCTGTTGATACTTTGGATGACTTGCTGGGGTTCCGTGTTCAAAAGTTATGATCTAGAGCAGGGTGGTCCAAGACTGCGAGTATGAAGGGCCACATTACGGTTTGATGAAAAATTTGCGGGCTGCAAAGAGAAGAACTTCATTGCAATTAATCCTTTGCTGTTCCATTACACCTAATTTTTGCTGTACGCCTAACGTAATTTTTTATTCCAGGGTAATTTTTAAGTTTTCTGTTTGTTTGCGACTGAAAATAGAGATTTTCTGTTGGAAAAAAGATGCACAACACACCAACAAAATAACAAAACAATATTTTGTTTTTGGTTATAAAGTTAATGTCCGCTTTAATTTCTGTAGTCGGCAGACGCAAGCAGGCATGCAGGTTTCATCACCATGCTATTTCGAGTGTTGCTTTTCAATTGCGTCATAATTGAGAAAGCACTTTTGCAAATTACGAACACGGAGCATATCTTCAGTGCAAAGTCTCTTAAGTGGGGGAGGTTGCCCCCCTCCCTGGTTGCGGACCAAGTTTCCCTTCAATCATTTCAAAATGCTTCCCTAGGATTTCCTTGGTATTTTCCGTATGTTTTCTCATATTTGGTGTTGTAATGCCTCTTTAAATAAACTCTTTCGGAATGGATATTACTTGCAACCTCACAAGACACTATGGTTTGCTCCTAGTTAGAAATGAACTTTCTGTTTTTCTCTGACACATGTTTTTTGACACTCTTTTTTTGTTAAATTGCTATAATTGACTAAATATCACTTCATTACTTCCACAATGCACATCTTCTAATCCAGCATTTTTCAACCATTTTGCTGCAGCGGAACCTTCCGCAAATGTTTACATTGCTAATGGAACCCTATGCAAATTGTCTATCCTGCTTTCTGTAATGAACCAGAAACGTCGTATTTATGTTTTATCATGAAACCATTAAAATGCATGTTTTAGTTAGAAACGCCAGTCTAGTCTAGCCCTAGATAAGCTCAGTCCCACATGCAATACAAAGATTACAGGGAAAAAAGAGAGTTGCGTACAATGGCAATTCACGCTTTAGCGCATGTAACGAAATACAAAGGGAGCAATAAGTCAAATTCAGTGGATAACAGATGTTTCAATACGATTTATAGTAGTAAGGATACTGTAAAACATTGCTACAACTGCATAGAAATGTGGTTGAAATTTCGTCCTCGGCAATTTCGGTCTGTTTCGACGGAACCTTAAGGTTCCGCAGAATCCCGGTTGAAAAACACTTCTAATCTAACTCAAATTGTTTACAGAGTCTATGCGTGCAATAAGGATAAAAATAAACACATGCTTTGTGGTCAAAGAGTACTGCAGCGTTAGCCTAGCCCAGAGGTTAGCTATTGTAACGCCATAACTTGTAAAAAGATATTGTTACCCTCTAATAGTTACATACTGACCTGCACTTCAATAATGTGTGTCTTGCAAGGGCTGTGTGGGTAATACTGCATTTATGATTTTGTGTAATATATCACATGGCATACAGAAAGTGTTCGCAGGCTGCACAAAAACTGTCTGCGGGCCGCATGCGGCCTGTGTGCCAGTGTTTGGACCACGCTGATCTAGAGTAATAAAAATATTTGACTAATTAGATAATTAATTGATTTGTTTATTTAAGATCATAACTTTTGAATCAGAAGCACTAGAAAGTCAATCAAAGGCTCAAAAGACTTGGACTTGAGCCTAGTTTCCAATGAAAACTTCAGCGAAATACTTTGGCCAAGCGGTTCGGCCCTAGGCCAGGTAACATGAACCAAAATAACCCAAAAACTACTTCACTTATGACGTCACTCTTAAAAAATCCGCAATCCCCAACCAAAAAAATTTTTTTTTAGTGTTGACTAGATGACTGGCTGATCCGTTTGAGCCTTTGAACAGCTCTCTAGCACAATCGGCAGAGAAGCTATGGCGTTGGTAAGGCAACCAACAACTGCTAGTTTTAGGCCAATTTCAAATTACGATTATATTGTGCCCCAGCTCTCAAAGTGTTAAAAAAGATGTTATTCAATGAAAAAAGACTTAAAAAACTAGAACTTCTGCTGTTGAACATGAAATTGGTGATCAGGAAACCAATGAATGGCTCGCTTGTTTAATTGATGTGACTACTCTCCACATGTGAGGTTTAAGCAAAGCTACTGGCAAATTTTGAAAAGGAAATCACTTTCATGTAACACTACGCATTGTCAGTCCTTAAATCTTATTCAAATCTAAATCTATTTGAATAAGATGTAAGCACTGATGAGTGATGATGTGTAGTGTTACATGAAATTGATTTCCTAATAAAAATTTTCTGATAGATTCCGTGCCTATCTCAGATGTGGAGGGTAGTTACTTGATTGAATATCTTTGAAGAAAATGGAAGATTATTTTTCAACATCTGAACCTTTTCCAGCGTAGATCCAGGAGCCTTTTACTGTTGAAACAGAACCATCGCCAGAAAGTCTTCAATAGGGGAGGCTTTATGTTTGTGCAGAGGGGTCTTGACATTATAAAAATTAACAAAGACTCTACTTATTTATAGTGTTTCATATTTCAATTTGGGGGACTAAGCCCACCAAAGCTCTCCATGGCAAAAGGACTGTGCTGAAATGAAAGACAATGAGCAGCTCAACCTTCAAGAGCAACACCTGAAATTGCAGAGTTCTCAAGCTACAGAGATCAAGTGCACCTCCTCACAGATAAAATTTATAATTTTGGTGCAGTGTGTTGTAAGCATGTCCAGAGTTAGCAAAGAGAGCTCTTGACATATTATATTACGATTCCATTTCCAACAATGTACTTGTGTGAAGCCACCATGTCTGGTCTAGTTAGTATCAAAACTATCTACTGTAATTTCTATCGAGTTGCAAATGTCATGAGAATTGATGTCAGCAATATAACCCTCATCCTTTGTATTGATAAGCTTGTTCAGAGCCTAAAATCTTTGACCACAACTTTTTTAGTTGAATTTAGCTTATTTGTTAATTGCTCACTTGATAAGTTTAGCGAAGTATGCTAAGCTAACACTTCTTTCTAGAAGTCATACTGCTGAGTTTGTTTGATATGCTAATGTTATTAGCACAAACACTTAAAGAAACTTTGATATGATTTAAGAAGTGTTTCTGACTGTCACTCTGTGTGCTTATGGAATAATTCTGTTGATTAACTGTGGGTGTTGTATAGAATGTGCAGTAAGTCTCCACATGGTCAGCACAGTCGTATCAAATCCTGAAGCATTTTTCTAGAAAATCAATTTCATGTAATTTACACATCTTTAGTGCTGTAAATTGTAAGCAAAAGCTTGCGGGAAAAATGATAAATCAAAGCAAGACTGGGGGAAAGCATGTGAAGTGTAGTTTCAAACAAACACTATGACCATAATGCTGGTCTCACTGAAGCACAAAAAGCAGAACTGATGTCAAGGCAGTTATGGGACTATTCAGATGTACAACATGAGTTGGTGTAATACCCTGGTGCAGCAGTGAATGAGATCAGAAGGAGTCTTTACAACCCTAATGACATTTTCATACATATTTCAGTTTTTTTTAAGGTGTTTTAGGAACCCAAATCGGGTTCCTAGAATCAGAGAAAATTATCATCAGATCCCTAGAATCAGACAAAATCAGGTCCATACCAGGTACCTAACATTTTCCTTAAAAAAACTGCTTATTTAGTACATAGTTTTCATACTTATGTAGTGTGTTCAAGTTCAAATCATGGCAATAGTATGAAAGCAGAACCAAGCAGGCAGATTCCTCAGAAGTTTGCATTGCAGCTAAGCTTGTTCTACTATTATTAAATAATAGTGTCATATTTCAATAAAGTATTTTCTTTTTTGTTAATCATATGTGTAGATGCAACTGTACTAAAGCAGTCCCTATGTGTGCTGGTCTTTCTTTCATAAAATTTTTTTGGGATGGACCAGCTGTCTATACATAGTGCCTCCTCTGACAACCTTTCCTCAGATTTTGTTGTTGTTCAAAAAATGGACACTGGACTAAAGGTAAACCAATGAAATATTTCATTTGCAAAGTAGTTGCTTTTGCATGTTGTTGGTGCTTATGTTGGTAAATGAGTTTAGTTTGTTTCAAGAACTCTAAATGTTTATTTATAACCAATCAAATATCAAAACGTTTTCTTACTTTATCCAAATTTTTATACAAGATTTTTATGGGCACCAAAACCCATCTTCCAACATACATTGTTAATGGGGTTGTTCTTATAGTTATGTTTGGAATATGAGTATAAGGTAAGAATATAATACACAGTTCCTAAATTCAAGCATCAAAAGCAAAAGTGTATGGAATAGTTGTGCTTGCACCTGTTGGATTTTTCATAGGTAGAGCACAGGGTGTCATATTACATGTCATCTATGTTGTTACCAAAAGTGGAAAATTTAATGGGGTTAAGCCTTGTCCTTCCAAACCTAGATTCCTTATTGCTATCAACATGATATTACTAATATCCAACAATGATCTGTGTGGTGCTGTAATTTTGGTGACCTTAACCAATCATGTTAATCTATATGGTGCAGTAACACAAGTGTTACTGCTAGGACAATGTAACTTGCAAATGACGCAGTAGCCATAAGCACAATAATACTAAGATAATGATCAACAAGCCACTTTGCAATGCAACTGAAGCAAGCATATGTCAAGCTCTATCAGGCCAGTTACTGACTTGTTAGCTGCAAGCTTTGCACCATTACTGATTTCAGCAAACACAGAGTTATTTTGCTTAGCATGTCTTGATGTGATTTTTTGCTTATGTATGAAGATTGCAGTCTATGCACCAGCTTGTCACAATAGTTTTTGTGTGCTTTAATAAGCAAAGGCTCATAGGTGTGACAATCCCTTACCCAACAACAGATATGGTGTATGTTAATTTTCAGCTGATGTTCAGCAACATAATTTTGTTATTTTGTTTTTAGCACTATGTTTATCACATTTTAGCTAGTTAAATGATTCAAGATACTTTGTACAGTGGGAACAAAAAACTTTGTCTAATCCAAATCTTAGTTAGGTTCAACTAAAATTTTGAGATATTTTTACTGAAATATGCACTTTTTTACACCAACTCAAAAACAGCCCATGCTGCGTTGGGCAACTTGGATAACAATGTCAACAATCTTTGATGGAAAACCAACACCTACCAAACAAAATTCAGAGCTGCTTAGGAAATCCACCTCAACTGGTATGGAAAGTGAGTGGAGCTTATAAAGTCTAAACCCAGAGAAAAACACTCTGCTACAGTAACAGCAAGTGCGATGTTTATTGACTTGTTTCATTACCTCTTCAGCACTCACCTTTTGCAGATTTTTCAAGGATAAACATTTTAGCATACTGCCTATATCATATCTCACACCCTGTGGTGTTTGATGCCACAATCCCCTAATTTTCCCATAAAGGAACATTTAAATATATTTTTATAACACATCCAAGATTTTTTGCTAGACTAAGTGTTGCGATTGGAAATCCCGAGTGGCATTTGCGCAAAGCTTCGCACTGTGGCAGCAAGCAACAATAGAGTTTACATGCCATGATCACTCTCCGCAGATGCTGGTCGTTACGTTCAATCGTTCACAAGTTAATATCGGCAAAGCTTCCATGCCACGATCACTCTTTTTGCTTGTTCGCTCCACATATATGTATGGTGTTGTTCTTCACACACATCCTGTTCGTGGTGAATCACACAATCAATGCAACACCACCGGAGAGGTTGCAACACTAAGCTTAGTTGTCATGACAAAGCATTTCTGGCAGTTTAAGTCCTGTCGCAGGAAATGAAGTTGTTGTATTTTTGCTTGTGATGTCATGAAACTGAAAGTGAATCAGACGAAAAGATTTTGGTATGCTTGAATGAATTTGAACTTGGATATGGTAATACAAGAAAACTTTGAATATGTTACAAACAAGCAAAATATATTTTGTGGATATACGAATTTGAAAATGTGTTCTAACAGGGAATGTTGGGCAGATTAGGATTAAACGCAGAAGTAATTGATTACCACAAGAATTACAGTAACTGTTTAATATCTTATAAGACAGTGATGGGAAAAATTCTCAGACAAGTGGCCACAAACTAATAATTCATATGGAAAAAAATCAGTTTCTTAATTTCCTGCTAACTGATTAAGATGCAATTGCTTTTAGAACATTTAGTATGTTGTCTCTAATTCAAATGTCAAATGTACCCAAATATTTGCTGTATAATCTCTGTATGTTTTATTACTATTTCCAGACATGTGCAAATTTGTGCCATCAGGTAAGATTAAGGACAAAGTTAATTTATTAACAGTAGCCTTGATATACTGAAGCAGTTCAGCCTAGCACCAACAGCTACACCATTCTATTTCCACATGTGTTCCTTTATTTCATATCATATCACAGTGTGTACAATTTTATTATAATGTAATACTTAGCTCCTAANTATTTGTATTTNAATTAAACCTAAAGTTTTATTAATTTTGTGTATGTATATATGTTCTATACCAGTGGCGTGCCAACTTTTCTGACAAGAGGCCACACACTATTTTTTACCAAACCAAAGACCAAATAAGTTTTAAAAGAAACTGATGCAAGACATGACAGAACACTACTGTGTCTTAGTTCATGTAAACAAGTCAATATATAATTTGTGTTTGAAATACAATACAGGTGAAAAGATCAGTAGTAGTGGTGAACTGCTACACTGGATAAACAAAGAGATATTCCACCACACCAAGCTTCTATTTTTCAATATTGATTGAAGTATTGAAAAGATTTGGCGGGCCGGATGAAATGGCTTGGCAGGCCGGATTTGTCCTGTGGGCCGTAGTTTGTCCACCACTACTGTAGGATGTCATGCTGATAGCAACTGCAGTTTTGCTGTATGTAGCTTTGACTTCAATTTTGTTACAGATTCCTGGAAATGGTAATGAAGCAGAGCTAAAGCAAAAAATTGAGGAGACAATGAACAGCAGTGTTGACTCAAGCTACACTGTTGACCATGGTGAGCGTGAGTTGACATCACACTTGTTTCTAGTACTGACTGATGTGTCAGCTAAACTGGGAAGTAACAAGTTAGACTTGTTTGCAAGGTGGTGTATTAAACACAGTAACTGCAAGTTCCTGATCGACATGCTCAACTTACTCTACTTTTCCCTGGTATGCATTGTAACTAGCATGATTCCAGTGTCTTTTGTAGAAAGGGCAAGGTAAGGTTTTACAGGTCACGCAGTTCATATCCTCGCACACTGAGGATTACTCAACCCTTTGTTAGAAGACGGTTTGTTTAGGACTTGGACTAATTAGCTGGCAATCATTGCTAGGCAATGAAAGACATTTTGCCTCACATTTGAATTCATACTTTTTAACCTCATTTTCAAGATACTCCAATTCACAGTGTGACAGAAACAATGTATGCAGTGCAACCACACTTGAAATTACTTTTTCATTGAGGAATGCGAAGTTTTTTTAAGCAAAGAAAATTCTTCCTAAGTACACCGTGTTTTGTTATATGTACAGATTTTTTCAAATAAACAGGTGCATGCACATGTGTGTGTATAATCACTGATCGAAAAACAGTGTTTTATTTGAAAATTCCTGGTTATGGCAAAAATAATTTTACTGAATATGTTTGAAAAAAACAAACAAATTCACTGTCGTTTTTAAATGCAGGTTTTTGGGGTTTGTTGGTATGGTTTCAATACTTTTTTGAAAATACAGTACTTGTAGCAAGTCGACCACATGTGTAAATGGAATGAAAAAAAGATAAACCACTCATTCATAATAATTAAATTCAGCATTAATCTATGATGCTTGATGTTACCTATGGTAGTAAAGTTTCCCACTCTGACGTAAATGTTAAAAGATGTCATTTAAATTCAATCTTGGTTTTGCTCATATTATTGGCTTGTTATACAGTATAAAAAATAACAATGAACGCATCTGGAATCCTGGTTTAAACTCTCTCAGGTGGACCAGCTGCAGCAACTTGCAACTCAATACCTGATGCAGTGTTTTCCTTGTTCGTAATTATCAAGTACACCTCACCTAGTATTTTGTTCTTGGCGCCTCGTCTACACGCAGTGAAGGTTTAATGCATTTTCCAAGCATTATAAAACAAAATTGCGTTGTTCACATACTGTCCAATCTTCTGCAAAGTTCGTAACAGGATCTGTGTGATCTATCAGTATGCAAAATGCCTATTGGGTCTTCAACTTTATTGGCCTTAATGAGAATATGCAAGATTGCTAGCTCTATGAAGTATGCTCTTAACGAACAAAACATCCGGCCAACTACGCGCCTGCTTGTTTTTCATTTGTTTCAGAAAATTACTCGTAGCTGCACATTGTGTCCCTTAGTCACCAGCTATTATTCTAAGGCAATATTAGCAAAAAAGGGTCGTTCACAGGCTTTTCCATGGGAATGGGATTCCCGTGGGATGGAATAGGACAGTGAACTTCAAAAAATGCGGCCCATGTCCCATCGTAAGTAATTTATCGTCACATAGTAGGAATTTTCGTAAGTTGAATGATTTTATGAAATGCTCACAACACAGTAGGTATTAGACGTAGAAGCTCTGCGCCAAGGCGTAGTGAAACGAAGCTGGGAACCTAAGGTTGTTGGCCCTTTGCAGGGGACAACTAAAAATGTCACTAATCGTCATTGGCCCCATTAATTTGGGTGTTTGAGGTACTTTTGCCACGCCTCTGTGAATGCCTGGTATTAATGAGACATCCACCTGATGTAATCTACTTCGCATTGCTGGTTTTGTGTGAATCGCATGGCATGAGGCAGTCGCAATTTGCAATTGCATGGGACGGAAAAAAGGTCCCATAAACATTAGCAAGCCTGGCGGTTCATTTTCGGTCATCTTACGCGAGCATTGATGAACATCTACCATTTGCTGTGCGCAGGTACTGGCATTGATGCTGATCAAGTCAACGCCCTGAACGACAAGTCGCATTCACTGTTACTGGAAATACCTCGTACGTGCTGTTATTGCGTTCATTTGCTGTGCCGAACATGGGTTATGTGAAGTCATGCGTGTGTAAATGTTATTTGAAGCAATTTTGAAGGTTTAAAAGTGTTAGATTTTCATCCGAACAACGCATGTGCAGTCGATTGAATACGATGATCCACTTAATGACTTTGCGATAAAAATCGCTTTTAGACAATTCGCCTGATGGGGACGATGACTGCATTTTATTCAACGGCGTGTATTATCTCGGTTGCGCGTCGGTCAATGCTCCCAGAAGCGAACAGGAAGCGCTCCGCACAATATCCATTCTCAGGACACAGCAACTGACTCTGACAGATGCAAGCAGAGACACGGAACTTCCGGGCCACGCTGAGGACAAAACACGACAGATTGAAATTGTTCTTAGCGTCCCAAGCCGAGCGGACGGTACTGTAAGGTATTTGCTGTCTCGTTACACTTTGTGCCTAATAAGCGAGTGTGTTCTTCTGGTACGTTTGTGCTGCTTCAAGATCTCGGACAGCGAATCGATTAAAACTATTTCATTAAGTTTTTGGAAAATTAGATCGTAGAAGTATATTTCTAGTTCGATTTGCGTTGATGTAAAAACAACAAACGTACCTGGCATGCTGCGCGGCAATCCCTTAATTTGTGGCAGTTGTGATGGGACGCGCCCTTACTCTTGACGTCCATTTCACGCGCTCGGCTATTTTTTGCTTTTTCCACGCAAGTTTCCCACCGTTTGGTTGCAGGAAAATGATTATAGCTATTTGCTGGCGAAGAGACAAAGAAAAGATCTTAAAGAAAATAGCATAACCTAATGCACACGGACTGCGTCTAATGCAGGGGGGTCTCAAACACGCGGGCCACATGCGAGGGTGTTTTGTACGGCCCGCGATGCTATTTGGGAATTTTGAAATAATTAACATTTGAGTTACTTCATTTACCGGTACTCTGCCAGCGAGTGAAAGTTCCTTTCAAACGAACGTAGAGACGGCTAGAAATGATTTGTCTAAACTCACGATATCTTTCGCAAGAAGTAAAAGTACAAGACATTATAAGTGAAGTTCATGCCCCGCCATTTTCGCGTCAGCGTCGTAATGGGGCCCTCGCGTTACTTTAAGTCCTCATTTGGCCCCACGGAGCACTTTGAGTTTAAGTCCCCCGGTCCAGTGCGTTGTTCAGCAGCATGCATTTAATTTCATGACGACACGGCGCCTACTCCAGCGTCTTGACGAGTTCTGTTTTCGACTGCAAGCTATTTCAACTTCTACACGTCGTAGGCAGAGGCTGGTTTGTGATTTCCAAACAGTTTCCAGCCGAACGCAGACTTCGCCAGACGCTGAAGTAGGCGCTGTGACGTTACAGAGTTAAACCTCTAGAGTTGTGTCGCCACGATTTACGCACGCCTGGAAAAATTACGAAATCCACTCCTTTGTTCACATTAACTTCGTTGCTGTCGGTTCAGCTTTCCCAGTTGTCGGTAAATTTCATGTGATCCTTGTTTCATGCAAACTTGCCAGGGGGCTTACGGCACAAAATCTCCCTGCATATGCATTAGCTGTTTAGAGAAAACCAAACACTGGTCCAGTTTTCGCAACTGGCCTAAAACGACTTCGACCAAGTATGCTCATGTTCCCGTATGATCTCAATTTTTAGCGGGCAGCTTGAATGAGCTGCATTGACGCAGTGTCGTCGCTTTCGCTCTTTGCATGCTGGTTGCAAATTGTCCACCCTCGTTCGTGCCTCATGTTTCATCGGTGCCGAGCACTTGTCGACCCACTGCCGCGTGCTCGGTTCGGCGAGCGTGCACGGTGCTTGCGTGGTCGGTTTCTGCAGCAAGTCAGGTTGCGTTCGGGCGATTTGTGACAATGAATCCTTGTTTAGGCTGCTCGAGCCGGAAGGATCTACCGTGCTGGCTGCCTACAAACTGTACAGCATTCTGTTTTGCGTCAGAGGAGCAGATGACAGCCCTGAGCGGGATTGCGTTGCCTTCACAGAATCTCATCAATCGTCCGGAATCTTCCAGTGTCACGTGTTTCGATGTGACGTTCCTGAAGCTGTGAGTTGTAGTTGCTCGTGAAGTTCGAGTTGATCTTGCCTGTTTGGGGATATAGACCCATTCTAGGCTTAGACTAATGATCGCAGATAGCTGTTAAACACACATGGTGTTTGATGTTGAGTCAGAAAGTAGTATCGCAGTTTATAAGATAGGATAATTGCAGTTCCTACTGCGTCGTTCGATTCGCTATAAAGTAAGGTTTTATTTTGCTGCATATGATAGTGCTTGAGCGTTGCACCGGACCTTCTTCAGTTCACCGCACATTTTTAGTCTGCTAGTTTCATTAACTTCCAATGACGTCAATTGTTTTTCTCGATTGTAAAAACTTCCTGTGCATGGTTGTGTAACCAGGATTTGCGGCAAAACAACGCAGCGTGTATGGGTTTCTCTACAAGCTCGCGTGCGCTTGTTTTGAAGGTTAGGAAAATTCTCTATAGCTTTGAGTTGGCATTCCGAAGCATTCCCAAAAGCCCACCCACGAATGTTGATGAGTCCAGCATCCAGTTGTTGAAAAGGTGCGGTGAAGTGCAGTTTGCTATATTTTTGTGGTACTTGTTGTTGCCCTTATTTTTGCAATTAAATTCGCGTAAACTTGTTTTGCGTAATTGCCTTTAACTAACCGTTGAATTCTGAAGTCATAGCAGAAGCTTGTTGTTCGTGTGCAGGGGGACAGCAAACCCAAGCTGATTATCGGCCTTTTCCCCCTCCTTTGTGAATATCGTTTCTTCGCTGATCGATTCTCCGTGTTGCGTCGTGCGTGATCAATATCTTCCAAGCAGTGGGTAGCACAAACTACTGCTTGTCGAAAAGAAACTTGCCCTTAATATGCGGTTTATGAAACAGTCGTTCTTGTTGCCAGCAATTCGACATCAATGGTATTATTTTGACACAAAGACCTTTCACAAAAACCTACTTTAAGAAAAAGGTTCAACTTCAACACACACATCCGAAGTAATCCGAGATTTAGAAACGAAAAGGTTTTGCTGATGCTGCTTGGAGCTGGTTCCGATATTTCCGCCACTTTGCAGCGGATATTTATCGGTGAAAACAAACGACTTCATGAAATCTCATCAATCGTTTAAGCCAGGTGTCGGGAACCTATGGCTCGCGAGCCAGATGTGGCTCTTGTAATGACGGCATCTGGATCGCTTGATATTTTCTTAACACGATTGTTACGGATGGAACTTTTTCTGTAATTTTCCTACAAAGCCATCAGCTACACCATGCATCACCAGAAGTTGCATTAACAATAAGAAGCATGCTATTGAAGAGAAAATTCAGATATTTACCTTTGTTTAAAATATTGTTGATTTTGCTTAAAATGCACACGTTAGTTAAGTATATTAGTTGCATTAAGTGTTGAAAAATATTATATGGCTCTCATGGAAATACAATTAAAAATATGCAGGTTTCATGGCTCCCTTAGTCAAAAAGGTTCCCGACCCCTGGTCTAAGCCATTACCCACCCTCCACCCTACATTAGGGCGTTATTAATTTTATCCTATTGGAAGTTTGAATTGCACCGGGCGCTGAAAATGTTTCAGTTGGTGAGAGCACTATCTAACAAATTTCAAAAAAATGATTTCAACGTTTTCCACTTACGCAAAGAAGTTTTTTGTGATAGTCTTGATGTAGATTTCACCCATACGCATTTTAGACACATACTGACACGATAACATGTTTAGTCCGTTTTCAGTCAAACAGTATAGATTTCATCCAATGTCTTGGATATTGGAAACCTTCATCGATGATGTTTCACCACCTGGAGAACGTAATATTTCTCATCGTTGGCCACTGAAGAATTGAACTCTGTCGTATACGTCACACCACATCCTGCCAAATAGTTTGTGTCCTCAGCGTAGAAACGACTTCCTTGGCACTTTGGTTCAACGCACTGTCAGTTCAGTCCTTAGAACCAAGGATTAAGAAGCTCTTGTCTGACCCAAGATAATCTTTCAGTTCCAGTTGCACAGAAGTCGGAGACATTTTCCTCTCGCCATGATATCGACAGGCAGCACAGCTCGGTTTGGCGGATCTTCGGATCCATAATTATTTGCCATATTACGAACAAATTCCTCTTATCAATGTCAATTACTCTACTAACAAAAGTGCGAAACGTATAAGACCCCCCGACAAGTACTATAGGCTGTGTTTTTTCGGTCATAGATCGAAACGTTTTTGAAATAACCGAAAAAAATTAGGTCATTTCGGCCGGAATATCTGAAAATATAGGGTAATGAACACTGTTACAGCGAGTTTTGATACAACTGTGAGACAAATGACCGAAAGGCCTCAGTAACCAAAATGTCTCAGCAAAAAATGACCGAAGTGTCTCCGCGAAAAATACAGACTACAGGTATCTGGAGTAGACCTTGACGGCTACTTGTCCATCGGCATACATCGCTAAATCCTTCATCAAATTTAAGTCATTATTAGGTACATGTACGATATTCAACTGAATCACAGCTGTACCAGTAGCTTATGTAACCACCACAATTGATAAACATACTACACATAGCAATTGACTGGACGTTTTGGGGTGCTTTTGTTATCGACAGTGGTATGAGGGTCCAATTAGAACTGGGCCATCAATCTGGATCGATGAAGTGCACCAAGATAGCGGTATTTGACGCCTCTTTTTGGTACTCCGAGAAATATGATACCATGTTCCAATAACCCAGCAATTATCGTCCCAAGGTTGTTTGAGGTTTAGCTGATCGGTTATGAATAGCAGGACATCTTCGCGAACAGATTGCAATTGCTCAGTAATAGCTGATCGTGCAGTGATCTCCAGAAGTCCACTTATCCATACTTGGCCAGAAGGTGCCCAGCGAATGTGTCGATGATCGGGGATTTCCGTCAAGGATAACCTCGGGCATGTGATGTCGCAGTCGCTAAAGTCAAGGGTTGTTTCTCGCGAGCGAGGTTTCGATGAAATCGCTGACTCCTTCCTGCTTAACGCTGACTGTATCGAAACACATTGCACGTATTTGAACCGTTTTGCCCCCCACCGATGTAGTTCCGAGACCACTACTTCTGCTTAGTCGTACGCCTTACCCGATTCTAGCTTGTGACAGCCAGACGATTGAGGAGGACGTCTGTCTTTGCAAGGCACTAAAATTGGTAAACGGCCCGCTTTGGTGCGATCGTAATGCTGTGATCTTCCCGTCCCAATGTATGGTCAGTAAAGCGCATGGGTCAAAAGCCCCCTGATGTTGCCATAGTAAATGCTTGTATTTCGTCGCTAGGTGATGGTCTACTCTAAAATTTAGCTTCCTTGCTTAAGTAGCAAATGTCAGTGGATTCGAATAAAAATTGGTCCAAAGTGTTTTGTAACTAAAAGGAAAAGAAGTCCACCACCATGTACTTTGACGTAGGCAATGGTTGGAATTTTACGCAGTACACTAAAACCGCCCTACATCTCGTCGCCACTGGGGTCAATATGAACAATCGTCACAACTTCGATCAACCGTAGCCGGTACTCGTCCGAAACTTGCCACTTGTTTGGTTGCACCGCTGCATCACAAGCTTGTTCATGACTTGCTAAATCTCACTTTGTCAACGAAATGCGTCGGTAAGAAAGCTCTTGTCGTAAAATACCTTTGCCTTCGAGCAAAGGTTGTCTTGAAAAGAGTTTTTAACGCGGATTTTGCGTTCAGCATAACTTTTTCAAGGTTACTCGTTCAAAGCCTTATCTCAGTTACGAATGTTTTGATTTCGTGTTGGTGGAGCGCAGAAACGTCAGATTTCACCGTGGGTGTTTTATTGGAGGAAGTAGCTTGGCAAATCCCGCCTCATATTTTGCAATGCACAATCGCCCGAAACGTTTCTCGTTGTAAAACACGCCTTTCAAGAGTGATCCTAAAAGTTTTAACGCCTCAATAGCCCTCAGTCTATTTTCGGTCAATCTGGATTCAGGATACCCCTTTTCAACAAAAATTTAACGACAAAAAGTGCAAGAAACAAACACAGAAATGGTAAAGAATATTCTCAAAAATAGTGAGGAAAAAAGTCAATGCAAAGGCTGCATCACATTCAAGTTTTTAAGAGTGAGAACTTGAGTCTGGATTTGGACTGTACTTTCCAACACTGTTGAACACCTCCAACATCTAATCTCAATACCCCCGGGGGTATTAAAGCAAACTTTAAGAACCCCTGCTTTAGAAACTAGAACCAAATCTCATCAGGCGGCGTATGACGATCTGGTGAAAACAACGCCGCTAATTTCTCGCCGCATGCAAGCGCCACCCGTCATGCAACGACACAGTTTAGTAAATGCACACGCCAAACTAGTGATTCTTTCTCAAAAGCCGCAGTCGATTCACGAAACGTGCTTTGTTTGAGTCACCAAACTTCTGCTGCTTCGAATCGTGTGTTATAGGTTTTAACTGCTGCAACGAAACCTCATCACTTGTTTACACCCATTCGCTACTGTTGCTTCCAGTGTGGAGAATTGGTCTGGGTTTTCTTTTCGGTCATTGACCGAATTTTTTTTAAGTGACCGAAAAACTTAAGTCAATTCGGTCGTAAGGCTTTTTGTAAGTCGTAAAAAATATCTGTCAACGAAGAAAAAATGTCAGAATTTTTCAAGATATTCCGGACAAGTGGCCGAAATGTCTCGGCGATAAAAACAACCAGGAACCGGTTACTTCAGAACCATGTCAGCGTTGATGTACAGTAAATCACGAGAATACCAGCAACAGTTAACGCCCACATGTGCTTTTTTCATAACACGCCCATTCAGGTCGCAAGTCCGTGACGGCGCCTCCATGGTTCCACACAGTGAAGCGCTTGCTGCGAGCGACAGCGAACCGGGAATGTCGCCGATCGCCGATCAATCTATTTACTGCTTCGACGTTTCCCTCGAGATCAAGTATGACGTTTTTTAACAGCTTCTGTCGCTGCCCGAATGTGTTCTCCACTTCGGTGCACGGCGAATAGTCATCACTTTTACAGTCAACCTGACTGTTCCATGATATGTGTAGTTGCTACAGTATCTAACATTCCACTCCTACCCAAGTAAAAGTGAAAAGATTTTTTTATTCAGTTTGCGGTGGACAGGGGGGGACGAGCGTCTTTTCGTGCTTGATCGCTCGCGTGGTAACCCGCGTCTATGTTGTAAATGCTTCCACAACATAATAAGGCAACTTTCAGTGTAGTAAGAATAAGAAATGTGACATGAAACGTTATTCAAATGTCATGGTGCCTCAATCAGCATTTGCATTGTGCGTCAAATTCACTGTCAAAAGTATCCTTTCCGCCTGAAGTTTTTATTATTTTAAATCGTGTTCATTGACTTTGTTATATGTGTTTTTAAATGTATTCTTATTTCTTTTCTTTTGTTCACTATCCGTCGTGAACCTTCGCTTCAGAAATCGGTTGTTCAGCTTTCACTTATCGGTGCTTTTCTCACTGCGTGCTCCGATATGGGCGTTGGCGCTGCTACAAGCAATGCCGCAGTGTAGCCCGGCTCTCACAGTAAACAACAAGCTACGTGACCCACGCGCGTGCTGCATTACACTCTTGCATGGGTTTGGATTGCCTTTCCGAGCAAGTTTTAAGTCGGCATGTCATTCACTTCCCGGGATTGCTGCACGTTATACACAAAAGTAAAGTATCTTGACCGTGACAGGATTTTCGCAACAAACGATTGCGTAACGAACCGTTCGTGCAATTGCTGCTGATGTCACGTGACTTCCGGCAACCTTGCGTAGAGGCACGTTTTCAGTTCTTGCTTTGCTCTCTTTTTGTCGAATCTAGCGCAAATTTTGAAGCATTGTCAAGCTTTCAAAGTCGTAGAGGTTCCTACGTTACGCAGATACCTCGCGAGAACGGAATCATTCGTAATGCAAACCTCAGTTTTCGAAATTTGTTTAGATAGTAGTAGTAAAAACAATGGGCTTCATTAAAATCCCGGTTTATGTACGGTGTGTCATGATGCGATTGTCAAGATTAGCTTGCCATTGTCTACCATACTCACGCACGAATCCGCTGATCTTCAAGGGAGGACGACGGCAGAGGTGGATACGCCACAGTCCCGTGGGACAAAACGTCATCCTGCTTCAAGTTCAGGAAAAGCTTGGAAAAGAAAGTGATTGTCACCGTGACGCAGACAACAAACGTCGAACTGACCATAGAAAGGTAGGTACGGAAATGACGAAAAAACGAAAGTGACGGAACCAGATATGGAGGAAACTCGTCGATTTCACTTCGTACAAGGTCGTTAAAAACAATCTCGATCGATCACTTACGCCAGGGTCTTTGTCCGAGGGCCACAGAAGCTGTTACACAACAGTTCGAATGCCCGGACACCTTAACGTAATGTGGTTGTTTCGTGATTTGTTACACTCTAGCAAATGAACAAATTTTTCGGAAATTTTTTCATTATTGGCAAAATTCCTTTGCGGCCTGACGAAATGGCTTCGCGGGCCGGATTTGGCTCGCGGGCCGTAGGTGAGAGACCCCTGACTTAGGTTAGAGACCCTGACCTACGCCATTGACGTTTCATGAAAGAACAACTTCCACTGTGCGGTCGTCTGTTTTATCGCGGCGTGTGCGGCGTCGCGATGGTCGAAGTTCGCGCAGCGCTCGTCCGATTCGCCCGAACCCGTTTTTTTTATTCACGCATCGCCAGCGAAGCTACACTTCATGACATAATAAAAGCCAACGACGTCGCGCGCAGGTGCTTCGGCCTGCTGCTCACGCCCGGCCGCAACGTCAAGCAGGGCGACATGCACCTGCTCGACATGGACCGGGCGGTCGTCAGCGAAGATCACGGCGGAATTCACTCCGTCAGTGGCACCTGGGATCCGACCGCGGCGCAGTTCGCTCTGCTCAACACGGAAACCCAGAAAGGTGATTGCGTTTTGCAGTTGGAGCGTCGTCCGGTTTTTGTCCGTTTGTAGCCGAAAAAGCGACGCGCCGTAACTTCGAAATACCGCTTCGGAATCTGTGTAGACTCTCTGCTGTGTCTGCACGTGCGCCGCCACTGCATTCGACACAAGAACCAAAACTATTGCTTTTTGCGCATTTGCCGTCATTGTTTGGCCGGTATGTAGTTCAATAACTGATCTGACCTGACCTGCTTCAATGTTCAGAGTTGAGTGGTTGCAGCATAAAACCAGTCACAGAGCAAAGTTGAGCGAAAGTTTTAAGCGAAGTCCAAGTTATTGTTTCACTAGTTACAAAGGATATTTTAAATGCGGGCTCGCTTGTCTGGGTCCCTTTGCTCAGATTCTCTTCGATTTGCATCCCTACTCATGTTGATCGTTCACGAAGCTGCTGTGCATGCTACTGTGACGACACTTCGATAATTCTTCGTCTCGATCAGTTGCCTATCTTCACAGAAAAGTCGCTACACTTTCGAACAGCGTGTTAAAACTTGCCACGCAACTGCGACGCAACTCCGCTCTAAGTTAAAGTAGTGGAACCGGGTACAAACCAAGGAACTCCACAGAAAGATGTTCAAAGAACTCGACCTTAACATTCGATGTGCCGTCCCCAAGCTGCAGGTTAATGCACCGCGCAGTGACACGTTCATCCTGGATCCCAAACGACACCCATCAAATACTGTTAAGTCAAGCGTATTTTTCCCGCACCTTAAAGTAGACCGCGCAACATCTTGCAACGAGCTGCTTTAAATTCACCGTCACGTTCAGTAGGAANCGCTGCCTGCATTTGTTAATGCAAATTTGCGCATACGGTAGTGGAGAGTAAAGTTCTACGTACNCCCANGTACTCGACAGGTACTCGTGTGTTTCTGAGTGTGGCAGTCGANCTCGTTATACAAGAGATCCAGGAGCCGGTCAGGTTCTTGATCGAGACCAAGGCCCGGATCTTTCCACCGTCCGAGAAGTTCTGGTATTTCGGGAAGAAGATCCTGCGCGAGAACTTCTTCGTGAGACTGCGCGAGGTTCGTTTCGTGACGTTCGCGATTCCTTCTTTTCTTCTGCAATCGGTTTGTTTGTGTGAGAAACCATACTTACGCTGTAAAGGCGCAGTGACATCGTGGTTCTCCCGATAAGCGGACGGGTGCTTATTTTGCGCTGAACGTAGTCATCGATGGTACGAAGAATTCTCGAGAGATGCATTGATTTTCTCGTGTTTGTACGGGCTGTGAGCGCGAGTTTACTACGCCTCGGCAAGTTCGTTTTTTTTCTGGCACCCACTACCGCCTACCGCCGTTAATTTGCAGTTGGAGAATCAGAAAGTGAACAAGAAGATGTACGAGGTCGTCAACATCGAAAGCGAGACGAGTCGAACGAGATGGAGTCATCCGGTGAATGGCGCCAATCGCGGCGGAGAGCACGCCCTCAGCTCCTCCTGTCCTCAGGACGAAGAGGACGATGACGGTGAGTGATTACTGATACGAGTTAGATTAAAAAAAAAACGTTTCTGCGCTTTTTTGTTTAAAATGTTATGAAAAAACGTGGGTATGCTGAGTTTTTGGCGAATGATTGAGTCTGTTCGCTTCGCTTGGATGAACGTGAAAAAACTGCTGCCTTGGAAAACGATTACGTAATAAAAAAAAATTCTTTAGTTTACCCCTTGGTAACTTTCATTGACGGGTTCGTTCCCCCCTGGCCAGTTGGTAATGCTCCAACAATTGAAGAACTCTTCAGTACTTTTTTAACAAGTGCACGATATGATTATGTGTGAGTGCATTTTAGCTATCGTGCATTACCTGACATCAGTTATTAGAAAATGTTACTGAATTTGTTCATTGCTCCTTAATTACTTCACGTTGCCAAAAAACAAATGTTTGTAATGACCAAATATGCTTTAAGAAACAATAGCGCAACAAGCGGTGATTTAAATGAAAACTTGTTAGGTGTTTCGAAAGGCAACTCTTGCCACCGTCAGCAAACATCGCTTTTGATCTCTGAAATAACATCTTATACTTTGACAGTGCAGGTTTGAAAAAGCATTGAACATCAATCAATCTCATGTTTACATTCAAAGTTCAGTCAGAATGGTTGGGGTCCAACTCGCAAGGCTTATATAAAATGCAAAGCGCATTTTTTTCGTAGATGAATGCGATGATGAGCGTAAGGTCAAACCGATAAGAGCGAAAAAAAGTGCTCGCGAAATTAAGGCTCGACAGACGCACATGTGCTGAATGGACAGTGCAAGTTTGCATTCATTTACAAGCGTGCGCATCGTCGTTTACCGATTTGAAACGTATGTTAACTTATTTGCACGTGCTTACAAGATGCAATGTCCTGATCAAGGATCACACAATAAAGCACAAGAGGTGGTTGTATGTGAATGAGCGCAAAAACGGATGACGGTTTTTTCACGCACACCAACAAAAGTATTTACCATGTATATCGTGCGACATGACTTTCGTGCTGTTGTATTCATAAACAAGTACTGCTTTTACCCGCAAGATTGAATCAAGCAAATTTTCTGGAGCCGCCTCTCCCCTGATTAAAGTTGCGTCACTGTATATCGATTGTTACGCTGCTGGTGCTTTCAGTGTGAACGATTGCGTCACATTTCTTCGTTCAATGCTACTTAGCCAAGCATGACCCATTCATTTCATGGTGTATCCGAATAATCACGTTTGTTGCGTCACATTGCCTTGCTCCGGAATGTTCGCATCGAACGATCTTGAGGTCTGGCGGAGGAAGGCACAGCTTTGTCGAGTTTTGTTCGAAAACTTAGAAAAACTGTGGAAAACTTTTGGGCGGGGGTGTTGGAAACGCTCATACAGTTAAAAGATGTCAATTTGAACTCTGCGATATATTAGTGGAGTTGTGGATTCACTCTCAACTTTTTTGGAAAGTGGTGTCATATGGTCAAGGTTCGGAGCTATATAGAAATAAAAACATCTTGCACATAGTTCCAAGATTTTAATTTCCTTTGTCTGTTTTCTTTTTGTTGTTTTTGATGGGCTCCATTCAAGGCACGCATAACACAATGACTAGATGTTGCAACTTGGTTCTTAAAATGACTGAACTTTTTTATACTACGCTTGTGACTCGCTGATTGAACGCAATTCACTCCCAAAAGAAGGTACAAATGCTTTCGAAGTTGTCAAATGCCAACGCATTTTTAAACCCTCGCACGATGTCATTTTCTTCGTCTGCATCGTTTGCATTTTTAATCTCTTTGTCGCATCAAAAAACCGACCACTTTTCCAGACACGGATGAACCGCTCTTGAGCGGGTCTGGCGAAGTCAACAAGGAATGCTCGGAAAGAGTGCTCTCCGATTGGGGGGATGCCCTGACCCGGTGGCACGCCGATCTGTCCCGGCGTCCGACCGGACTCCGGTCTCTCGTGCGACAACCTGGCAGCGTCCCCGATCCCCTCCGCGGTGAAGTCTGGCAGCTTTTGGCCGGTTGCCACGACAACGATGACATGTTGGAGAAGTACAGGACACTTATTACCAAAGTAAAAAATGTTTTTTTTTTTGCATTTGTGATTTCGCTTGTCTCCCCGTCAGACCCGCGTGCCCATCTTTGTCGTCTGATCTTACAACACTTACCGTATATTTACCAGCTGCGATGCGTGGCAGCATACAGCACAGCCAGTCAATCAGTCAGGCACAGCCTGTTTTTTTGCGCTGAGACATTTCAATCATTTTTTTTTGTTGAGACGTTTTGGTCATCTGTCGTACGGTTGTATCAAAATTCGCCGTAACAGTGTCCGTTAGCCTATATTTTCAGACATTCTGACCGAAATCACTTAATTTTTTCGGTCGTTTCAAAAAAAATTTGGTCTGTGACCGAAAAATTACTGAAAAAAACAGGGCACAGCACACTTGCGTAAAAGTTCAGCGTGAAGCAAATGTGTGTGCGCAGGACTCGCCACAGGAGAGCATCATCCAGCGCGACATCCACCGCACCTTTCCCGCCCACGACTACTTCAAGGACACGGGAGGCCTGGGCCAGGACTCCCTTTATCGCATATCGAAGGCGTATTCTGTGCTCGATCAGGAAGTGGGATATTGTCAAGGCTTGTCGTTTCTTGCAGCGGCGTTGCTATTGCACGTGAGTGCTTGGCGGCGATTTCGTTGAAACTTGCTCGGATGTGCTTAGGCTTTGTTCAAGATCCAGTGGGAAAATCAAGTGTTGTTTTTTTTAATTTGTGTTTGTTTGAAGCTCGCTGAAAATCGCGCCCGAGTTGAGAGAGCTTCGTCAGCCTGCGCAGAAAATTGTCTGTAAAGAGGAACTTTCATTTTGCTATAACTTTTTATGTGACTTCTATTGTGCTATATCGGTGGTTTAAAGTTAATCAAAGCTTGAGGTCGGATAGACCGACGACTCGTTTCTGTCAGAAAAGTGTGAGACGTCGAAGATGGCAAATTTTCAATTGGTGCCGCTTATAGCCTGCTTTACGTGGGCTTGCCGACAGTTCAACTTCAATGGGAATTTTTTTGGGTGGGGGTCCAGCTACAACCGACAAGAAATTCATGCATACAGTTCAACCTTACGTAAGTCCTCTGAATCCTTAGTGCTCTTGAAAGGTTATTCTTAGGATCGATGGAAATTCAGAGTACTATTTCCGTCTTTGCCGGTTTTTTGCTAAACTACGTGTGGCCATGTCTCACATTCAGCCGATCACNCNNTTAATTTGGAAATGACGAGTTTAGAGCAAGGGGAGGGCGGCCTTTGTTTCGTAGCTTGACCGCTAGTTGTGTGGTAATTTGCGNAAAGTTCAAGGTTTCTCAATCGCGGCCCTGTGGTACATTTAGGGGGAAACAGGACGNTTTTGGGGGGCACGAACCATGAAAGGTTGAGAAGCACTGTATCTAGATAATTGGTCGTTGCAGAGGTGGGAGGATTTACAGGTGACGAACTCGGTGACTTTGTTGTTGTTGTGCGAATGTAGTTGAACCGTTTTGGTGAAAACGACGTCGTCGAGCTTCGTTGCAGTACATTAATAGCCTCCTTGCTGTGCGTCTGAACCAAGGTTGTGCGAAACAGCTGAAAAACCCTCGCTCATCCGGTTGTATTGGAGTTTTTCGATACGTTTTACTTAACCGGCTTAAGTGTTACACTGGGTTGAAGGCGCGCTACCGAAGCCGTTAAGCGAAGATCGATTTACGGTCGTAACAAAACCTTGCAAGTCGAAAGTCTCGTGCTCGGCGTAAGCAGAGGTGTGCATGGGAAACTTCATCGCGAATTAATCCAGCATTCGCTCAAGTATCGACGTATCANTNNAGTATCGACGTATCACTGTGCNTGCTGAGATTGGCTCCCGAAGACCACCTGTTGNACTCCGAAGGGAGTGCAAGTGTAATCAAAGGCGAATNTAATGAAACTTGTCCTGTGGCAGTGACAGGCAATTGTGATGTAGACCGAAACGACCTTCGCGTCAGGCAAGCAACGAGAAACTTGCAAGTCAGGTGGGAAGCCCGCTGGGTGCATCTTTTCACAAAAACTGCATTTAGCAGTAGTCGGGCTTCGAGTATGTTTTGCGAAGTTGAGCAGAAATGTGCGCAGCATGGTTGCGAGTGCCGGTAAGTTGTGCGCTCACTGCTTTTCAAAACAAACCGAGAGATTGTTGCGCACGTTTTGCGTTCACTGTTTGTTTTCCTTACGATCAAACGCAGTCCTCCGACTTACGACACTTTTTCCAAATATTGTTTCTTTGCACAAAATCGTGACCCGTGAGGTATTGCTTCACTGTCACTAATCCAGTGTTTTCCAACCTATTTTGGGCTATGTCCCACGTAATCATGTTCAAAGTCGTGATGTACCCCTTCGAAATATAAATTTAATTACTTAAAAAACAAGCGTCCATTTCCACGTAAGAAGCCTACTTCCGCCATTAAGCTTGGGGCTTGCACCCCATGTTGGGAACCACTACACTAATCAAGCACTAGCGAACCGCTTAATTGCTTCTTGCATTTTTGCTTCATATACGAAACTTCATTAATTGCTTCTTGCATTTTTGCTTCATATACGAAACTTCATGTATTGTTTAACATATGCACAGTTGCTCTCCTGCGTGAGAAGTTGCACCTCAGCGCAGCTGAACTTGATCTACAAAACCGCCTTCCATAGCTGTGTTAGGCACGGGCGTTCCAGGCTGCTAGCTAGCAAGTTTGAAACGCACAAGCAATAACCCAAGAGCAATATTGCACTTTTAAACGTTTACGAGAAAGACTTGTAAACTTTGATGGACAAAACTAATCTTGATCCGGTAAAGCATTCCGAGTATACTAGTTATTGTCGACAAAGACCAATCCAACCTACTGAACTGGGGATCTGAGAACTTTTCGACTCGGAATAATGTGAAATCTGTCATTGAAGTTTGAATTTAATGTCTCGATTTGCATGCTGATTTAGTGGAATTCCGTCTCAAATCAAGTTTCTCAGTTAAAAGTTGTAAGATGTTTTTGCCTTTTTACGATTTTTATGGGTCCAAAAGCCAAATCTTGTCCAACTGACACAAAATCCCAAATCTATTCTCATTGCCTGATACGAAATTTTAAAAGTGGTCAGTGGAACTATTTTTATGATTCCGCTTCAAAAAGGAACCACACATAGCACTTGTACTACCCATCTTGTCCGTGTAAGAAAATTTCGCTGGGCTGTTGCGCCTGTAGCGCGCTAGCGTCGAGCCATTGTTTTTGTAGCGTGATACAAATAAGGAGAAAAGAGTGACCGAATCCNATTTGGAAAATGCGTTATTGATTCCTAGCAGCAGAGACCACGTCACAGTTGAGCGCTCAAATCTGTCATAATCCGAAAGCGCGCTTGCAATGGATTTTTTCCAGGGTGGGCTGTTGTAGATTTTTCCAGGGGGACCAACACTTGTGAAATTTTTTTTTACCAACTCCGAAACAAGAAGAAAAACACTTTTCCACAGAAAAGTTAATAACAAAATATCAACTTTCAAAATCCAAGGAGGATCAAGGCAATCCCTTTCCGACACCCATGGTAACAGATAAAAAGCCCGAAGGCTGCGTGATTGAGGCAATAAAAACTGTCAAAGCATCGTGATCGTGATTACTAGCGTATTTTACGATTCTAAAATATTTAACATTTCATCATAGACTTCCCTATCCGTCTTCAGCTGTATCGTCTTCATATTGGTGGCGTACTTCACTTTCGGCGATAGCCATTACTATCTTAACGACACAATCTTTACCTTCAACAACATGCGATGCTCGTTACGTTCGCCCGTGAGAATTTCGGGGGTAATTCGTAGCAGCTGCCACGCAACACTTCTATTTACTTAGGTAGGGTATTGGCAAATCTTTGCCTCTCGCAGACTGCTTTGAGTTTAAAAGTTGAACTTTTACGTCACTACTTTCACCAATGCTGCTATCGGTTCAGGTGGTTTCCCTAGGCAGCCCTGCATTTTGACTGGTAGGTGTGGGTTTTCAGTCAAAAACTGTTTTACAATGTTTTGCAAGCTACCTGCGGCAACCCTGGCTGGCATGTCAGTGGTATTGAGTTTGAGTGAAAAATGCCAAGTTTTGTCGAAAGAAGCTCCAATGTTGAAGATAAGTTGGTAATTACTAAACACTCTCTTGTGCTATGTAGTGTCTCTACAGGCTTTGTCTCGGTAGAGTCAGTTAGCGAATAGATGAATGCGAAGTCTATTTCGCGTTTCAAGTACGCATCGTCAGACTTAGTCAAGCTTTCAGCAAAACTGTGTAGTGTAATAAATGGTATAGGTGTCTCAAGCAAGGAAAAAACACTGTTTGAAAACGGATCCTAGACATAGTAGTCTGTCAGCAAGGATTATCGTAAATAACTTAATAAGATCGGCACCGTTGTAACAACCTGAACTAAGTCGGAATCTGAAGCAAAAGATCTAAAGGGACTACATTAAAAGACAGGAGCAGACGAGATTTCACGAAACCGAAACAACAAGGAGAAGGTACTAGCAAACACTCGGGAGTAGACCTGTTCATGGCTTGACATGCTGTTTGCTGCACACTACGTAAGACGACCAACGAATGAACTGTCAAGGGGCTACATAAAACAGGCAAACTCTCTATGCACGTGAAATTGAAAGGCTTGTTTGACAAACGGTAGTTCAGCAGTTCTCTTCCCGCATCTGCTGTGTTCCAAATTCTTTGATGCGACGCCCTTCGCTCGGAAGACCTTTCAGGTTGCTTGCCGCATATCGTGCAAGTTGAAATGTAAATTGCATAAATCACGTTTGTCAACCTCTGCATAAATGGGAATGTTTCACATTTTCTTTAAGATTTCATGTACCTTTCAAACCAGCTGCAGAGCGAATAGCGTTCGCGCGACCCAGACAAGCCTTCGATTTCCAATCGCTTGTGCGCTTCGGGCGTTCATAAATGATTAAGCGCTGACCAGACGTTGGGGATTTTAAATGTAGGCCAGTGACGGTTCTACTCGTGTTAAGGCGATTTTCTTCATCACGTCTGGCTACACCGGTATATGTAATTGCCTCAGTGACTTGCGATTCAAACTTATAACACTGTTGTGTGCACTTCTTGCAAGTTGTTGGTTAAAATCTACGGATTAACAAAAAGAGACGCGCTATCAAAAAAGTTGACTGGTGCGCCGTTTTATCCAGGCCAGTTGTTTCCAGCCGGGATGCCGCGGCACCCCAGGGTGCCACTTACAATACTCAGAAGTGACGCGAGCTGATACGTTTTTCAATATGTCATTAAAAATACGTCTTCAAAATGACATCAAACCTTAAAGCAAGTCAGTATGGGTTCGCCACTGGGTGCCGCAAATTATATTTCCCTTCTGTAGTGTGCAGCAAGCCTGAAAGGGTGTGCGTTCCAAACTCTTTCACACAACCTCGCCCCGTGTCGAGCTGAAATATTTGCTGACATTGCAAACGAACTTCCTTGCCAAGCAAAATGTCGTCAGATAAAGACAGCAACACGGGAGTAGGCTAATTAGTTACTTTGTTAAATAGTTTTTGACAGAACTTACGCATGTGCCGTGATTAAGCCTGATTTAAATTTTTCGACGGAGACGCAAGCTGTTCTGATTTACGCCAAATGGAAAGACCACTTTTTATTTTAAACTTAATAAGGCGTGTCTGTGTTCTGCACCTCTGGTCTATCGTTTTGTGCGCATTGACCCCAGGGGTGGATATTAGAGTAGGTGAACAAATCGGTTGCCTCCCCCCTTTTTTCAGAAATGCCGTGGGGACCCACCTTTGACTGTTTCGCACTTAGTTTTTGCATTTTTATGTTAAAAAGCTTATGAACCACTCCAGAACCGCATTTAGTAAGGTCTGAATCAAAATTATGTGCAAATGCGCCAATGGGGACCTTAAAACACCTTTAACGTGCAGACAAAGAGCAATTCAAAATCAAATGACTTCAAACAATTTAAACTGTGAAATGGACTTTCACGAAGAAGCAAATTCCCAGACAAAAAAATGCAACTTGTTTTCAGCCAATGAAGTTTTTGTACAGCATGTACTAAATGTTCGGGCCCTTTTTTTGATATACCGTGAACAAAAATAGGGTCAGCGATGTTTTGAGGCCCCTTTCTGAGAGTTTGCCTCGGGCCCTTGTAATATCCACTCGTGTTTTGAACCATTCTGCGTTTTTAACAGATCTACTTGACAGAGGTGTTCCTCATCCCTAGCGTATAAAACCTTTGTCGCTTTCGTTTTCTTGAGGATGATCCGTCCGTTCTAAATTTTTATCTGTGAGCCAAAGCCGAAATACAATCCCCGTGCTATGTCGTCTTTCACTGGTGTGTTTCCTGGGTGAGGCCAACATTTGAACGTTTCAGTAACTCGTGCCGGGAGTCAGTTTTTCCATCAAACCTGCGTCTTAACATTACATGATAAAACGTCCCTCATGGTTATTGCGACAAGGTCACAGGTGACGGTGGGGCCTTTTACTGGATCATGTTAGCGCTGCAGGTAACTTTACATCTGACGCAGTATAAATTTCGGTGTGCAAACAGTGCCTAGAAAAACCTGCTCACCAAAACGCTACCTTCTTGTTCTTGCCCAGATGCCAGAAGAACAGGCGTTCTGCGTTCTTGTCAAGATAATGTACGAGTACAAGATGAGAGACCTGTTCAAGAACGGNTTCGAGGCTCTACATCTGAAGTTTTATCAACTGGAGCGGTGCATCGAAGTGAGATACNCTTGCCTTGCTCATGNTGTTTTGCGTACACTTTGTAGGTTTCATGGGCTCTAATCGTGCCAGCCTGGCGTTTGAATGTGTTGTTATGCTTTGTTAGCATTACGTGATGTTTCAGTTGTGTGGCTTGTTTGCACTGATCTAAATCGTATGGTTCACGTAATGCAGAAAAATCCCCATCGATCCTCTACTCAAATCAAAAAATTCCTAACACTTTTTACAAGATGCCAGCATGTGACTTGTGATGATAGCAATAAGTTCGCCGTATTTGTAAGAATTCCAAAAATTGCCAGACTGGTCCGGACTGTCATGAGGAGGAATCATTAGGACTTTGTCAAGCTTAAGATTTCCGGTCGAAACTCGTCGCAGGGTACTGGAGATAAGATGGAGTTCGTAATAACGGTGCTGCGAGTGTGACACTGGCCTCATCTTCTCACTACAGTCCTGTCAATACCGTCCAGAATCGTTCCCATGCTGTTTCTCTTCAGCTGTATCAGTCTGTTGCTAGTTTTTGATTTGGCCGGCGCAGCTGTCGCTGTACCATTGAGACAAACCGCCTTTGAAACAACACCCTGTGTCGAATAGACAGCTGGCTGTTCTAAAGGTGAAAACCCGGCGTGTAATTTTACTTTTGTCAAATAAATTTCCATCGAACCGCCCGCAACAGCCCCTGGTAATAATGTTTGCAGGACTTAATGCCGAGCTTATACGACCACTTCAAGCAGCTGGCGGTGGAATGCCATATGTTTTCCAGCCAGTGGTTCCTGACGCTCTTCACTGCGAAGTTCCCGCTCAACATGGTTTTCCAAGTCGTGGATTTCTTTCTGAGCGAGGTATGCGCCAAGTTTCGGAAATAAAACGTAGCGCTTCGACATTTCGCCGCGTTCCGCAACGTCACGCTGTTTGGCGATCGCCAATCGGCTGCGTTTCTTCACGAAGCATTATACCTGCAACGGGATTACATGTCGTGTCTGGGTTTTTGGCCGGCCTGTGGAGCCGGAACTCAAATTTCAGGCTCCGGCTCCAGGCATCTAAATTTTTTGGTCCCAGCACCAACGTGTAGAAGTTTTTGGCTCCGGCTCCAGAACGATTTGATCCGTTGAAAAATAAAAAAATAAAACTAAAAACCAATGTGATATTGGTACAACTTGCTTGCCCCCCCAAATATGTCTGTGGAACCGGAACCCAAATTTTAGGCTCCGGCTCCACCAGCAAAAAGTTTTTGGCTCCGGCTTCAGCCTTCCAAAATCGCTTGGTTCCGGCTCCAAAGCCCTGAGTTTTAGACTTCAAGTTGGAGAGCACGTATCTGCCGGACACGATCAAAGTACCCGTTCTCTTAACCGGTGGTTGTTGTGTTTTTAATGATTCTTCGAACTGAGTATCTTAAAACGGGAGCTGTTTTCCTGCCTGTTTGCTTCGTGAAATGGCAAAGCTGAGTGTGGACAGTGAAGTAGACTGAACAAACGCGCAGTCTGTTTCTTAATGA
>JGI24159J19872_10000659_pt1 | contig 32938 bp, 20 predicted proteins | sample Ectturendosymbi4_FD_19872 | JGI IMG/M metagenome (IMG submission 19872) | reverse complement strand
AAATCAACTCTGGCCAAACGGCAATAGCTACATTTATATTTGGGCCAAGTGGAACATCTTCATGCGATTTAGGGTAACTTCGAACAGATCTATGCATTTTTGGGAAACTTCAAATAGCTTTATTCAATTTTGGGGAACTTAAACAGCTTTGTTCCAATTTGGGTATTAAAACAACTGCTTCATTTAAATTTGCATACAATTAGAAATATATGGGCAATTTCCACCAGCCTCAATCATGTTTGGGTAATTGAACAGCTTCATTCAAACTTAGGTACAATTGGAACCATCTGGCAAATTGGAAGAGTTTCATTCAGATTTGCATATATTATAAATATTTGGGCAAATTACAACAGCCCAAATCAAATTTGGGCCAACTGAAATAGCCTCATTCAAATTTGGGTAGAGGTAGAAACATTTCAAAATTAGGAACATGTAGTGGAATCCCACCATTCCAACTAACCCTAATTTTTGTAAACCTCAAATTGTTGATGCTGTAAACTGTACAGCTAAAATGTAGCTGTAGCTGCAAAATGTTTTGTGGTAGTAATGTGGTGTAGCTGTAATATGAAACTGCGAAGTTTTCATGTTTCAAACTTGCTTGATGTTGTGAGATTTGCAACTGTGAATTTGTTTCCACGAAGTATTCATGAACAAAATTTAACCACGTAACTGCAGCTGTAATATGTTGCGTGGTAGCAATGCAGCTGTGATTTTATACTGTCCAGGTTTTCATATTTTCCGTTTGTTTCATGCAATGAATTTCATATGTTGCATCCTGCCAAAGTTTAATGTTCAAATTTAATGCTGTGAAGTGAAGTTTTCATGAACAGTAGGAACTGTGCTTTTAATTGCACTGCATAATTCGCTTATGCTAATGCAGTCCAGTGAAGCACTGCTATTTTTAAAAAATATTCTTGTTAAGGTAATAAGTCATTTGTCGCTGGAGATTTGCATTTCTACACATTCTTTGGTAATTGATCATACATATAGGCTCGTATACGCTGCAATATTTGCGTGTATCAGCCCCATATTGCTATTTTTTCTTAGTATGCTGTGTTCAGTGCACATTTAACTGTCTAAAGTGGAGTGGATTTTTGGTTTTCATAATGCGACCTTAGAAACTGTAAACGTTTAGGTACAGTAAATTTTAGTATTTTAAGTACAACACATTGCAGTGAAGATCGCCTAATGTGGAAGGCTAAGCTATATACTATGTATTAAATTGCATCTTTCCTTCTCCTTACTTGAGACTTGACCTATTTGCAGCAATGTAATACTTCAGATCTTAACCTGATATTTTACTCCTTTTCCACAGTGATTGCGATTGTGGCTAACACAAATGCACACATCTATGCTAGAGAAGAACAGATCTTAGCTATTAGGATGATCGTGTTGGAAGAATAAGTTTAGAACGTGTATAAAAACTTAAAAATGAAGATGCTGAAAAACACCTTCCACACGCGGTGGCATAAAGAGCAATAACATTTTTCAATACAATAAATATTAACATGGTTCACATGTGGCTATGCAGAATATTGATTGCTAGTTGAGGGCGTACGGCTTGCACCCCGGTAATTGGCAATTAGGCATGCAGACTTTGATTTGTTTACAATGGTACGTTTTAGCCTTAACATAAGACTTGCTGTTTATACGTTATTTGGGAAAAACAAGATTAAATTTGGGGAAAAAGTTTTTTGCATCCCCAAAAATATGCACTCCCGTACACCTATGTACGCAACAATTCTTCTAACGTTACATACCGGCCCCAAAATGATTAAAGCGGGGAAAGCGAAATCATTTCAACATAACAAAATAACGTGAGAACAGAATGCGCTTTGCTAACCACTTGCACAAAGCACCTCGATAAACTTCACAACTGCACATGTGCACACACTGCGCAAAAAGTACTAGATCTCTAGTACAGACCTTCAGAAGAAGAAACACTGCGCTATATGACTGTAGTGGAAGTAATGATAGCATTTGATTACTTTCAATTACTGGCTTTTCATGCCGCCGTAGGCGTCGCATGTGGTACATTGGATTGATCTGTGCTTGCTTCCCAGCTGCAGTTCGGCAGTGTATTTGTGAGCTGGAGTTGAATGTGCAGTGTGTAGCTATGGTGCTATTTGTGTTTGTGTGAGTTTTAATTTTTTCACTTGATTTCAGACCGTGCCGCTGTTTTAAGTAGGATAAAGTTAATAAACAGAAAACAGTGTACCTCCTGGTTTGTCACAATGACGACAGCGACGAAAAACAATTGCGTGCAACTGAAGAGTCGATTAAATAAATCGCATGAAACACAACTAGCAAATCACAGCTGTAGGTACAAATAGTAAATACAGAAATCAACTCTGCAGCATTAGTGGATCGTTGAAATAAATCGACGAATGAGCACGATTTGCAGCGTCTTCAACGAAAGACAGTAGCTGATAAAACGTAGCTGCGTAACCAATTGAAGTAACGTCAACCTTGTCACAGAATTTCCTCTGTAAATTCATAGGCAGTCGTTTAAACACATACAATAAGATTTGGGAAGAAGTAAATTTGGAATCGTAGCCCCGGCGAACAGAAGTGATGTGGCAGTTGGCCATTTTCGTTGCAGTTTATCCAGGCATTCTCCACCGGCTTTGATAGGAGGTCCCATCGTAATGGATTTCTATTGAGCCATAACAACCACATGCTTTTTCTAGCAAGTTATCAAGAGCTCTCGATAAGGCTTCTGAAGGTGGGCTAATGATATTGCAGGATAGCTTCGCAGGCTTTATCGCGGCACACATTGATCAAATACGCTGGTTCCGATGCGGGTTTCCGATGCAGTCTCTTCAAAGCCTTGCACTATTATGGTTTTATGAAAAGGAATACCGTCAAAAGTGAGTTCCTCTCTAGGTAGAGCAGTACCTTTGCAGATCGCCGAACGTAGACCCTTGATTGTTTCTAAAGCCACTGGATAACATTGCACCACGCTTGCAACTCGTGAACCACTGGTACTGATTGACACCGGTCCTATTGGAAGACATTGCGCACCTGCGTTCTGACGTGAGGTGGACAAAGCTTCATCATTGTTAATGGAAACACGTTGCTTCGGAATAAATTCCCTTGCGCCAACACTCAAAATCGGTTTCGCATCAAATACATCAACGGTTGAAGCGACTGCTTGCTGAGTGATAGTCGGTAAACACGAGACAACAGTACATATGCAGAATTGGTTGCCTCTTCATTGCCAACAGCACTACCTACGGGAAGAGATATCAAGTCCTTGCCGATCTCCTTGCGTCGACCGGCTCATCTGGACTGTTTTTGAGCAAACCTTCACGACGCTGCATCTGCTCTTTACGTTTCAACCTGGAACTACCGGACGACATCGCTTCTTTAAAGTTCAGTAGCTCCATTTGAGCCCTTCGTGCTCTTTCCAATTCTATTTCGAGTTTTTGTCGTCGAAATTCAGCTTCTTCCCGGTTTATGCTTGGACTAGTTCGAGCTCCAGACGCATTCCGTATGTTTCAGCTGAACCTCGATCATTTCCTTCTGCCTGGCGATTGCGGAAACAGAAGTTCGTCTCGACGTTGAGCGACACATGTTACTAGCAGAACCTTCTTTATCACTGCATACTTGTACAAGTTGTTGATAATTTTGATCACATAAATTTCATACGTTGCAAGTTCATGAACTTCGCTTCAGCTTCCTTTTCTGTTGGTTATGACACGTCGGAAATACTGTTTGCAAAAGTCCAAACATTTGGCAAAAGCCTCGTCTAGAGCGGCCTTTTTCTTAGAAACTTCATTGCAGTTAGAAAGGAGCATCAAAATGTCCAGTTCACCTTGAAGCTTCGTCACGTTGCTGAGGAGACAGCTCACTTTTCTTCAGGCTTTCTTAACTTCTCACGAAAAAACCCGCTATCGTAACCCTTTTGGTCCGCTGTGCTGACGTTGTTAGAGTCTCCTTGCAATATTTTGCGTTATCGCTCAATCTTTCAGGGCAATAACTGAATAAAATTCGTCAATTTTTGATGTAGCTTCCTGAATATTAATTCAGGTCCACATCAAGCAAACCATAAAATCAGTTAATGCACTTTAACGACTTTATTCGAAAAAGCCACCAAAACGTGACAAAATTATGGGAAGCAGCCTTGTGCTGCGAAGACCTTGTCTTTATGAGAAACATCCTTATGCTGTGGGGCAGCCTTGTGCTGCAGAGACCTTATGTCCGTAGAGGGAGAAGCCTTCTGCTGCAAAGACGCAAAGATCTTATGTCTTGACCACAAAATGGAACAACCTTCTCGGTCCTCGTTATGCTTGAAACAGAAAAACGCGTTCACATCCCCGCAACGAAATTATTATTATTATCGCTGTGGTGGTTTTTGGCGCTGTACAACAATAGAGTTTTGTAGCGCCAGGCCTTAACTGAGTGTTTTTTTGTGTCATGGACATATGCCAGTACATGCGCAGCTGCAGCATGGCTGCGTAATAAACTTTGCAGGTTGAAATCGATGTGTAATTTGTCGGTTGCGTGTTGGAGTTTGCCCCTTTCGTTGGTGTATTTCGGACACTGTAGAAGAAAATGTTTTACCATTTCTGGGGATCGGCATTCATTGCATAGACCATACGGGTGGAGACCAATTCGATGAAGCTGGAAGTTTAGACCGTTGTGTCCTGTTTGTAGGCGGAAAAGTATGGATGAGTCGCATGAACGAGGTCCACAGTTATCGCTCTCAATGATTTGAAAAATCTGTTTATCGTGGGCTGCTTTGGGAGTTTGTATGTTTGCCATTCTATACTGCAAAACAGGATTTCTTGATTAAGACATGCATGTCCGGGAGACTGAGAGGAAGGGTTGACTGTTTCCGATGTATATCTAATGGAGTGAATATAGGCGATTCCGAGGTTGATATTTCTGCGAGTTGTTTCGCGGTTTCGTTGCCGGGTATATTACTGTGTACAGGTGTCCATAAGAATGTTGTTGTAGTGCCTGAGTTGAACAAGGTATGATTGAGCAGAACTATTTTGTTGACAGTTTGATGACGTTTCCAGTTTGGATGTTGGATAGCCCTCAGCGCACTAAGACTATCGGTGATGCTTACCGCTTTGTGGATGTGATTGGATGAAATCCAATATAGTGCTTGAAGCATGCCATAAGAGTTCCGGGCTAAAAACAGAAGAAAATTTGTTTGGTTGTGTTGAGTAGAGTATTTTTAGGGTTTCTATATGTACTCCGCAGCCAGCTTTATTTGCAGTTTTGGAACCATCTGTGTAGTTATAGGTGTGATTAACATATACGTAATTTAAAAGTGATAAGAAGGGACATAGTTTGTAGAAGGATTTTTATGAGCAAAGTTATATACAGCGAAATCTACTTGGTGTTTGAGGACCAGCCAGACGGGGATGTGTGGGGTATAAATCAGGTTGGGCTTAAAAACAGAATTTCGAGTAAACCTTTTTGTAAACAAATTAAAAGAACAGAAACTGGATGAATCCGAAAGCACTCTTGCCAACTGTCTGATATGAGTGTTTTGGTCGGGTGTTCGAGAAGGTCAGAAGATGGGCTTTGTATTCCAAGCGGGCATTTCTCCACAGGTGTGTTGCAGGCAGTTCGTTGGGGTGCTCCTCATAGCACCGGTGCATAGACGGAGAGCTTCAAATTGAACTCTGAATAATGGAGCAAGCGACGTTACTGAAGAGAAAAGTATGCCTCAGTTCCGTACTCGATGACTGGTCGATAGATATCGAGGAGGGAACGTTTTTCGGCTCCCAGTTTGTACCTTTTAGGAAACGTAATGCGTTCGTTCGTTTTAAACATTTGTCATGGACATGTTGGATATGGGAGGAATATAAGCCGTTTCCTTGAAAAATAACACCCAAAAATTTGTACTCTTTCAAAATTTGTACTCTTTTTTAAGAGTCAAGAGTGGCGTTTTGGAAGGTCAAAGAAAGTGAGCTTGGTTTCCTTTTTATGTAAAGAGAACTGCTGCCAGTTTGACACTGAAAGTTTAAAGTCCCATTTTGTGCACCACTTCTTGACTTTACTTAATCAGTCTTGACATCTCTCGAAGAGGTGTTCAATATAAGATCCACTCTCCCAGAAACAAAACTCGTCAACATATAAAGTGGAGGAAGATGTGATATTGCCCGGAAGATCATTAATTACAATCGTGAAAAGTATTGGACTGAGAATGCTACCTTGGGGTGTTCCGGTATCCAGTTGTTTAGTCATCGATAATGTGGAGCCCACTCGCACTTGAAAAGTGCGGTTAGATAAAGAGGAGATGAATTTGAGCATTCGGCATTTTATGCCTAAATTTATTAATTATGCCATATGCCTAACTTTATGAATTTTACCATAATAACTTCTTTGTGCACCACGTCATATGCTTTTTCAATGTCTATAAGGACAGCGAGTACGCTGTGTTTATTGGCCAAAGACTTTTGTACAATATCATGGAGTCTCAGGATATGATCAATTGATTGTTTTCCTGCGGTTTCTGAATCCGGACTGCTGGCAACTCAGTCTGTTATTGTATTCCAGTTACCATTTTAGCCGTCGGACTGCGAGCTTTTCCATTAGTTTGCAGACGTTACTGGTGAGGGATACTGGTCTATAAGATGGAAGATGTGAGGGTTTCTTGGGTTTGGGGATTGGAACAATAATCGAGTGTAGCCAAGCTGGTGGAAGATCGGATGAAGCCCAAATGCCATTTAGGAGGGTCAAAAGAATATTAAGCGATTTATGGGACATGTGTTTAAACATTTCATAGCACAGATTGTCTGCTCCAGGTGCTGTCTTTTTTGTGTCTTTTAGTTCTGAACAACGAGAAGCAAGAATTTAAATAGGAATTTTGTGGAGAGGTTGACAAATTATCGAGCTGTGCTTCCAAGCACAAGTTCTGTAATGATTAAAACCTGGAAGGTGGATTTTGCTGACAGAGTGGAACTGTTGAGCTAACATATTTAGCCTTGTGTTGGTTGTTTTTAGCAATGATTCCGTTTTGTTGCAAGGATGGCATATACAGTAATAACAAGATCTCTGTAGAGAAAATTTCTTGATGGTTCTCCAGAACTGTGTCAAGTGTGAGTTTGATTTTAATGAGTTGCAGTAATTGCGCCAAGAAGAGCGTTTTGATTCCAGGATGATTTGTCTTGCTTTTTCTCGACATCGCTTGAAACTTATTATGTATAGTGGAGATCTTGTGCATTTCATGCGGGTAAATGCGTGTTTCCGATTTTTTATTGCCTGTTCGCAGTCTTTGTTCCACCATGGTACCGGGTTTTTGCATATTGTTTGGTTTGCGGAATGAACTCTTTGAATGCTTCAAGGACACAAGTTTCGAAGAGTTGGTATGAATGTTCCAGGTTTGTAGAAAAGTAAAGTAAAATTCTATCACCCATGTCAGCAAATTTGGACCAGTTGACTTTGGCAAATTTCCATGCGGGAAGGAATTGGGTTTCTTGAAGGTGTACTCCGTTGACGCCTGTGTGGATTGTAGAGTGTTCGCTGCCAAGGAAATTATTTGTTATCGTGGTGGAGCAATTTGAAGCAATTGCGTTGGAGACGATTGTTAAGTCAAGAAGGCTCCAGAATCTGTGACTGGTGAGAGAAAAGTGGGTTGGACTTGGAGTTTAGTATGACGTAGTCGTGGTTGTCCAGTAATGAGACAAACTCTTCCATTAGTATTATTTTGTGAACTACCCCACATGCCATGGTGTGCATTAAAATCCCGGCAAAGAATAAGCCTATTCATACGCGAGAGAAATTCAAGATTGTTGATTTCCAAGAAACAGCTAGGTGGATTATACACGTTCATGATGGAATAATAATCTATTTCATACCCATTATTTCCAAACCGTTGGCTCGTGACGGGGTTATAATTTCGGAGAAAATTAATTAATTATTATACATATTGCTATATCTCCCCCCTTTCCACGATGGGGAGGACGGTCTTTTCTTTGGGTGGCGTAGCTAGGGAATGGTTGGTTGATATTTACTATTGAGGTGCGTTTCCTGTAGGCAGATTACGTCCGGTAGTTCGTCAAGAGTGGAGAGGTACTGCTTAAATTCGGGTAATTGTGGAAGATGGATCTACAATTCCATTGCATTATTTTAAGAGACATTATGATGTTAAAAATTTAAGTTGTTCTGCGTCAATCGGAATGCCCATTTTTCCGCTAGCAGCTTTCGTGATGATTTTAAAGATGTCCACTGGTGCGCTATTATCTTTGGCGGTGATTTGATGACATCTGCTAAGAAAGCAAGAAAAAGAAGTGGGTAACCTAACATTGCGCCCGAGTCTAGTTCGTTGTTTATAACCATTTCTTCATTATCAGGATAAGCGACCCTAACGGCCCGTTTACTAGGAGGGGTCTGTGGGTGACAGGACTGACGCAAGGTAAGGCTGTCAGTGGAGGAAAATCAGAAGGCTGCGTTACTCGCGGTGTAGTGACAATATTAGTGGACGTGTATTGTCTGCATGCCTCAGCGTAAGCAACTTTGGAAGTAGTTTTGATACGGATAACTTCAGTCTCTCGTTTGAATCGTGGACACTGCATGTCAGTTGCAGAATGCTCGCCTTGACAGTTTGGGCACCGTTTGTAGGAGGCGGTACAAGTTTTCCAGCCGTGTTCACCGCTGCAGTTGGAGCATCTTTCTTTTCCTCTGCAATGATTTGCAACGTGGCCATATCTATTGCATTTAAAGCATCTAACCGGTTTAGGGAGGTACTTAACTTTAAACAACATATATCCTATTTTAACATCAGCTGGTAATTCTGTTCTGGAAAAATGGACTAGTACTGTAGTGGAGTCCTGCAATGTTCGAGTGTCTCGTGAAAAGTATTTGAAACGCTTCGTGAAGGTTACATTCTGTGTTTTTAAACTTTCTTGAAGTTCCTCAGTTGTGAGGTCAAGAGGTACGTGATATAACACACCTTTCGAACCTTGTAGTGGTAGCAACGTAGGCGATGTGGATATGGATTTCTTGCCATCTGAGCAAGAAGTCAAGGAGAGTAGCGTTCTGATCTGTTGGGCAGTTCTACATTTGATCATGAGATCCGCCGTTGCTTTAATGGAATGCACGACACGTAGTCACCAATGGACTGTTTTAATCAATTATCAATGAAAACGGGACTGAAGGATCTAAGTGTTGTGTCCTGAGTACTTCGTATGATAACCGGCTGCAACTCCGCCGCATTACTGTCAATTTCTAAGTTATCCGAGGAATATCTCTATAGTAGTCGGACGAATCGAGGGTTTCGTCCATCAGTGCAGATTGCACCACGGTGTAGTTGTACGACAGTTCAAAGCCACGCTATGTAGAGAAAGAATCTATATGGAACAAATATACTAGAGACTAGAAACGACTTCGACAATCTCCGAAGGAAGTGAACACCAATCTCTCGACCACGTTCTCTGCAACACACAGTTCGCTCCGTGCAAACCGCCTCTCCTGAAATCTCAACACCTCGCAGCCGGTCCCGAAGCCACTCACTAACTCGGCAAATAAATAACTACCTGCTCGGTACTGACTCGCAATACCCGCAACGAAAAATGAGCAACACAACAGTCGCCAAGGAATGCGGAACAGGCAAAAATGCGCCCCGACTATTACTCGAGGCCTGATCTGCAATTAAGGGGAAACGTTGCGTAACGACAGTGCGTAAGCAATGATACGCAGCAATTCTGCGAAAGTTACACAGCACCTTTACGGGAATATTGATGAAATAACAACGAGGCTTTCCTTACGTCACGGACTCCAAGCCTTGTTTCAATCAACCGAAATTGACAGCTTTGGAAGCCTGATCCACCTTCCAAGTAGGTTCTGCAAGGTAAGTTCAAGATTGGTTGAAAGTTGCTGCATGAACAGGAAATCAGTTGCATTCCACGACACGCTACATTTAGCCAAAAGCGGTGATGTTTTGGCTCATTATGTGGTTCACTTGCCGAGCAAATTCAGCTGTGAGAAAAAAAGGTCTTATTTGAGCAATCCTCAAAGTCGCTATTAGCTTTTCAAACGCCGGGACTGGGGTAGATCCAGTGGCGTAGCGAGGCTAAGTGTCGCCCGGAACCAACCACAAAAGTTCCGCCCTTTCCACCCTCAAATTTGCTTAAATCAATTTAAAATGAAAGAAGATCATGTTTCGTGCTTATTAAAGAAATAAGGAACAGTAAAGTGTCTTGGACATCAGAATCGAACACTTGCAAACTGAAATTGTTTTACATTCTCGATCATCTTCCTTTTTCTGCTTGTTTTCTACCTTTTTCATCATTGCTCTTCCTATTTTTCTGCCTACATTACATCTACATCTATGGATCTGGCATATTTCGTTGTAATTTCTTCCATGATTGGTTTCAGTCTACTCTACAGTAAGCCGACCACTTACCTTTCATCGTTTACTGATTTTTGGTGATCAAGCAAAAAATACAAAAAATTAAGGGAATAGTGAAGGCGGCATACCTCCTTTGAAGATGTAAAGATTTATATATTTTAATAGGTCAAATAGGCTTAAAACCGGCTCTGGTTGGGAAGTGTTGGTTTGCAGCCTCCAACGTGACTTGCAAACCTGGTCTAGCTGGTGGGTTGAGCTTCTTCCAACCACGCGTGCATAGTTTAATTCCTTACCTTCGTTAGGAACAGGCATCTATTGCGAAAACTATTTTACCAAACCCTACCATGTAGGACATCCGCCTTTTTATTGCTTACCAATGATTACCACGTCTTAAGTTTGACAGTAATCGCACTTAACTTTATCAGTAAAGCCATTGCCAGGCTGTGCAACTGTTTCGGACAACAACCCTTTCAATAAAAGCCTTCACCACAACCATAACTAAACATATCGTTTGCCCTTGCGCTAGGTTTTCAGCCTAAGGTTAATCGCCTCTAATTTATCAAAATGACAGCAACTTCTTTTCTAAGCTTTTCTTGTTGCAATGACTTTTCTTTCTATGACTGCAAATGTTGAATTTCCCTTTGAAGAAGTGAGTCAAATCTTCTACGAAACACACATTGCCCATCAGCTGGTACTGATTCACTCTACTTGCAGATCAAGCCTACAATCTGAGCTCTAAATTAACCATGCAAACACACTAGCTGCACTATCTAGCTTCAAGGATGTCGTTTTCCGATAAATTACATCATACAGAAAAACAACAGTTCTATTGAAACTGAGTAACTTTATCTTTGCAAAGTTCTTCACTTCACCCTGTTGACAAGCCCTAATAACAAGGCTGCATTTTCTGGCACTTATTTGTTGAAAATATCCCAACGAACTTTAACCAATAGAATGAGACGTGCCAATAAATGTTCTTCGCCAATGCCGATGGGTGTCAGTTGATGTAATGATATACCATTGGGGCATTGCTAAGGATCGAACGATAGGAGAAAAAAGATTAAGCTAGATGTGACTATTTACCGTGATTTCCAGTAGTGTCTTGTTTTATCTGATTTTGAGTGAGGCGGGCAATATAAATATCGACCTACTGAAGCAGTAACGTTTACTAGTCTGCGGTCGAATGTCATCTATGTCCTTCACTCAAAGGACGTTTGAGTGGGGTGGGGGAAAATGGGTGACAATTACCCCCCAAGTACGTATGCTAAAGAGCCCGGATTTCAAGACAAATACAGGTTACTTTAGCAAACTGGATTTGACTTTTGAGTAAACGTTTTATCAATTTCTTGACTCCACAACCACATTTCCTAGTTTTTTTGGACTACCAGTCTAGGGCTTCTATACACAAAACTTAAAAGAGTTAGAACAACTTCTAAACAATTCAATTTTCAATGAAAAACTTGCCATCCCCCAGACGGTACCGCCCGGGGCCGTGAGTCCTTAGCACCCCGCTACGCCACTGGGTAGATCACAAAAAAACTTCCAGTTGATTGGGACACAAAGTCAAGTCGTTTTTGGACATACCGGTATCAAAATTTCATTTTAATGTAACATTTTCATTGCTATCGTAGATTACACAACTAGTTGGATAGTGGTTTCTGAATTAAGCTAGGGGAGCAATACTTGCAGACATACGCATTTAAAATCATATCAAAATCAAAGTAACTGTCTTCATCTCTCATTATATGATTCTCAGTTGCACTTGATTACAGCAAAACACAAACTTACCTCAAAAAGGTCAAAACCACTCGCAAACCAACACCATATTTGCTGTTTTACAATTTTTTAATGTAAAACCAAGCAACAAAAATAAAAAGCATATTTTGACAAGTGTCTGCAGCAACAGCGGGTTTAAAACCAAATACGACTTAATTTTTGTCTCCTCCTGATCAACAGTGCTCTTGACAAATATGGTACCGGTTGACAAATATAGCTCAGTCAGTTTTCAACCAAATTTTCAAGACTTAAAACACGCTTATTAACCTGATTCCCTCAGTAGCTGATTTTTTCAAAGTGTTCTGTCGAGCAGTCCTGTCGAAATATCCGTAAGTTTTGTATTTTTTGAGTAATGTGGGGTTTACTACCAAGATAGGTTTCTAACGTGTGATAACAAAAGCTGTGCTGTTGTAGAACAGCTGGTCTCCAATGCCATTTTTTGATGGACGGGCAAGCTTCTCAACTGTGTCCCATGAAGGAATTCAATGATAAGACAAGCTGAGTCGACGCGGCTCAATTAACCTCCGTTGCGCTGTTAAAGGAGTTTTGCCATTTTGGCAGGAGTCACCTTGCGTGCCTCCCACGAAAAATGTTTGTTTTTGAAAAAGTATATATACATTTAGAAATACCACAAATTTGCTTTTTCGGGTCAGAATGAGCTTGAAAATAATTGCTGAGTTGTTGAAAAATGCGTCTGCGCGCCTTCAACGTTATATGCCATTTTTGCAGTTGTTAATAGACTCAGGTTTTAAGAGTTACCTGAGTCGAGTTTGCACCTGTTTCTACAACAGAAAAACTTATGGAAAAACGAACAGTTCAGAACCGTGCATTTAAGACATTACGTCTTGAAAAAAACTTGCAATTTCTTGCTTTGATCTACTATTTCAACTGCCACACGCAATAATAAAATACACTCGGATTTAGTCATTTTCACTTCCGCTGCTTTGGTTACTTTACGTTTTCAGTTTCGGATGTCTATATGCGCGCACCGCTAAGTGATAGAATTTTTTGATGATTCAATGAAATCTTTGGGTTCGATAAAAGCAAGCGTAATCCGCGTTTCGAAATATAGGCAGATAAATCAAATGAACTGTTCCATAAAGCAGCCAAAGTCGAGATGGACTTTTTCTGAAGTTATAATTCTTCGAGTAATGGTTACCCCGGGTGTAATTGTCCACGGAAGGAACTGTTCAGCCGGCAATTACTTTTGTAGCAACTAGGTGTTCAGAATGCAAAATATTTACGCGGTAAAGTTTGGCAACTATCCTGCGTGGAAGCGATTGCCCTAATACCCACCACTATTTCAAAAAAATGTTGAGCTTTTTGCTCCTTTATTACCAGCTGATTTTTGGCACTAATCAAGTCGCTAGCAGCACTTGGTCGCACTAAAGCTTAAAAAGCATTGTTGAGTTGTTGCGTCTGGTACTGCCTCCAGTAATGACCAGAAGAAACCGAACAGAGTTATGCGCTTTCACCAAGCACAAGTAAAACCAAAGTGTTTTTGATAACAATATCACAGAAAACCTGAGGAAAGGCTGAACATCAAACAAAAACACGCTGTTTGTACTAAGTCTTACCTGAAATCGAGAAAATCTTGGGGAGTCATGGTTTCCAAGATACCGAACTGCCCACTGATCACCTAAACAAATGAACAGTTTTCAACAGTATGCCCAAGTTCTATTCATGGAAAAATGTAAACGCTCTTAAACACCTTTTTCAATTTTATTTCTTCTTGCTGTATGGCACAATAACAGAATTGTTTGAGCAAGAATTTTCAGAAGCATTTTTATTTGTCTGTAGATATTGCTTCAAAATGTGAAAATATGTGTTTGTTTGGTGGTTTTGTATGCATGAATTTGTAACAGTTTTCCATACATCCCACACCAAGCGTCAAACAAATATCTTATATCTGATTCCAGTATTTGTCAGTTTTGCCAACACATTCACAGTCATCCAAGGTTTGTTTCAGCTTATCTGTGAACCAAACGTTCAAGCAGCCCGACTAAATAATCCGCGCGCCTAACGTGTTGTCTTGTTTATTTTATCTTGTTGACACACACTCATCTAGTTTTCTAACAGTCTGTACATTTTTATAACAAGAAGAACAAAGTTTTCCCAATATGAAAAAATATACATAGTACTTGGTACTGCACTTTCGCAGAAAGCAAAATCAAAGCTCCCGTGTTGATCCTAGCATTAAAACACCGCGCTTAACCCAGAGTCACATATCTACACTCAATCTCCAGGCTTTCGCCAATATTTGTTAATTTGACCAAAGAATAACATAAAAATATCTTCGAGTGACAATTACTCAATACATAAACACACAAAATACTCCAAACATATGACGCAAAAAACGAAACACTGTGAAATAAAGGGATTCTGTCTCCGTTTTAACTATATTTGCCTACTCTGTCAGCGAAAATAACTAAAATGTTTCGAGAGACAATTCCTCAGACAACATACCATAAAATTATTCAAGCACAAATTGATAACTTGAAACAATAACCCATGTTAAACAAAAGTACGTGATGCTGTATCGTATGTATACAATGAGGAGAGAATATGCTGTTTCAGACATAAGTAACAGATGTAAGAAATTAATCAACAATGACATATGCTTAACGTGGAAAAAGGAAAGCAGACGATCTATCATAAGGAGTTTTGCTACATTCCTTGGTCATTGGGATGACATTTTTGGAGCATCTGTAGTACATGGTTTTCGGTCGAAGAGTCGGAAGACGACGAACATTTATTGGTAAAATTAGGTGGAGGCATACACTAGCTGTCTTTTTCATCAGCACGTTTGCTGTTGCAATCGGATGCGAGGTGCGCAAGGTAAAATTCCATTGGTAGATCTTTATTTTCTTTATTTATCCATTATTTCTATCAGTAAGTGAAACTTGGCGTTGAATATTTTGTGTATTCGCAGTTCTTTTGCCCGTGCAATTGATATTGATGGAGAGCACCCAAAATGGAGAGCACCCAATTGGCAGGGCTTCGCTCGTTTGGGGGGCCACCGGTGTGCGCATTACCGCATCATTCAAGCTAAAAACGCATGGAAAACAAACTACCGCAGAATTGTGACTAAGTGACGGAACTCAGCACCTAAGCGGCGGCACTACACAATTGCAAATACTGGTGACACTTGCCGCACTAAGAGGCTTGTCACATCTCGCCGGCCTATTCATATAACATATTAGTAATATTGTTTTATTTGGTCATAACGTCGGTTGCGCAGGGTGTTAACCTCAACGTTGTTTTGTATGTATATATCGCATTGTATGTACTATACGCCAATTCAGCAGGAATGGCATTAGCGCAGTAGCCCTATCACTGAAAGGTTACGGGACACCTCAGTTAGAATGCCCGAATGAAAAGTTTTTTGAAGTGCAACAGTGGGGATTTGAAAAAGAGTGTGAGATTACCAGGTTATGAGAGGAAAATATTATGTTGTCTACTCCCAAAGTTACTGAATCTTTCCATACTAGGCCAGTAGAAAGCACCAACTCAAACGTGTGTGCAAAACAACGTCAATTCTAATGACGGCGGTGCCGTCATGGCTAAATGTTAGGAGGAAAACTGTTGTAGCGTGTGGTTTGAAGTCAAATTCTTCTCCAATTTATGGTACTTGTTAGTAGATAGTTGCGTTGTTGACTTGCTGTTTCTTGTTTGTTTGTGTGGCCTCAATAATAGGGTTTCAATGCTTGAGTTAGACATCTGCACATGGTTTTAGAGATACTGCTCATCCCACTTGGTAAAATGCTATTGTGCTCCTTTTCAGTTTTTTGACCCACGTTTTGCAAACATATATATCTCATGTTGATGATATATTTCACTAATAATTCTTTCCATCAGCGTGTAAGCGTTGTGAACAAGCGAAAGCGACGCGGCCAAGTCTAATGAAAATTGTGGTATGACGAGGTCAAACCAGAGGTGTAGTGCTAAAAAACGATGTGTTGGAACACACCCACAAATAGCCATTTTCAAGTAAAGTGTGGGGACGCACCCAAAAAAGTAGTAATTGTCATTACACAATTATGCTAGGGTGCTGCGTAAGAAATAGCTTGTCATTTTTTCATTTACGCGACGTCTGGAGATGAGAATTTGTAAAAAGCATCAGACATAGATGAAGGAGGAGGATAAAATGTTGGATTGTGATACGCAAAAATACACCCAAACAAAAGTGTGGTAGCGCCATTCCCACGCGTTCTCGTGTCACTACACCCCTGGGTCAAACTAATGAAAGTGTGCGAATTCAACGTAGTTCTTCAGTCAGAGCGAGACGTTTTCACTTCTGGCAACACTTTCCATTTCTTCACCAGTCTGTAGAAGCAAAATTGCGCTGTAATTTGTGATTTGACGAAGTGATTATCAGCTCGCCACGTAGGTTACGGTTAACCTAAATATAAATGATTTTGAAAGTGACCTTTCACTGCTTCAGTTAATGACTGGCCACACGAACTGTTTCTCCCTATCGCCGTCGTTGCAATAGAGTGTTAGAGTATTTTGGCAACCTATTCTAATTTCTAGTTTGCGTGTCATTCTGAGAGTTTAGCTACTTCTATCTTGGTTGCCTCAGTCATAAAAATTTATACCAGGGTTGCCAGGCTGGCCTTTTTACGCCAAATTTCATAAATCTGATCTTGTTTCAAGTTGGTTGCCCTAAAAAAATTTATTTGGGCTTTTTTGGCCTCATCTCAGGTTGGTTGACCTTAAAAATTTTGTTTGGCCTTTTGGCTCTTTTTTGGCCTTTTGACGCTGAAAAGTTTCCTCTGAAGGTAAATCTTACTATTCCATATTTTTGGCAACACATGCAAAATTTTTGTAATAAATGATATATTATAATTATACTGATGCCTGCGTTCTGATGTTAGTAAGATTGGAAGGATGCGAGACTCGAAATTATTTTTTTGCGTAATCACTAGAAATATGTACACTGTGTAGTGTGTTGTAAGCAATAAGCAGGTTCAACTCTTGTAGACAGGTCTGCGTCGCCATGATAGAAATGCGACAATGACGTAGAAGAAGTGTAAGGGCTCTTATGATTCTGGTCGTAAGTACAAGAGTGAAATGGAGATGACCTTCGTGCAGAAGGCTGCCGATGGATCAGTATGTAAACTGTGGCACAACACTCAACCAGCGGGAGGGGGAACCGGGAAATTGCCCCCCCCAAAAAAAATTTCAAAAACATGTTTATTTTGTAGATAAAACAACCATTACGATCATTTTGCCCCCCCCCAAAAAAATATCAGCTGGTTGCAGCTCTGCTGTGGCACCATTGTACCCAAAGTTTGCAATCTCACAAACCACGCCAAGTCAGAGAAGCATCAATAATGAGCACCAGTACAAGGTCAAGCAAGACTTCATTCAAATTTCGAAGAAAAATTCTAATGATATTCTTGTAATGGAGATGTGTTTTGTGACAAAGGAATAGCAATACCACAAAGTTTGGCTTTTTTCTGGTACTTAAAGAAACCGTTTGGCCTTTTTCAGCACTGTTTGGCTTTTTATCGAAAATTTCGTCTGGCAAACCTGGTTTATACTGTAAAAAGTTAAATCAACTAACAAAATGTGACGTCAATTTTGAGATGTTGGTAGGACGGCAAATTCACCTGTTTTATTGATTTAATACCATTGTGCACGTGGAACAAGATGAGAAAACTGTGTCCCAAACATTTCCTTCGTCGTACGATGTTTTTAAAAAAGTGTTTGAAAAAGTAAAAACCTATGCTGGAGCAGTGGTGTAGCCAGCCAAAATTTTTGGGGGGTGCCAAAAAATTTGTGGGGGTGGGGGGAAAATGTTTGATTTTAGGCGAATAACACCATTTTGTTTGGAAAAACGCAACTCAAGGGTCACAATGACTATATTTCTAAAAATCTGGGGGGTATGGCCTCTTTGACCCCCCTGGCTACGCTTATGTGCTGGAGTGTTGCAAGACTTGATTATATCATTTTGCTTAATTTCACCTGCACACACTTGCTATAGAAAATTGGGTGCAGACCACAGATAAAGCGAAAAGTACTCTGTATCTATTGGTAATTCAACCACCTCAAGCAGTAATGAAACGCTTGCAAACCACAACATTCTATGACATATAACGTTATACAATTAAAGCATGTGTGAAATCTCAATTAATTAAAAAGATTAGCCCAGGGGTGGCCAACAAGTTAGAGACCAAGAGCCACTATTCTTACTGCGTTACCCCAAAGAGTCAACTCACAAAACTTACAACCTTGAGTTTGAATCCAGCATCATACGAAACATGCTTTCTATTGCACGACATTGCGCAAGGCTTTTACGCTATAATTCCAGGCATGTTATCCGTACGTACAGTATACAGTACGTATGTCCACAGTCCACTCCAGCACGTTTGTTTCACCTTTTGCATTGCCTTTTCTGCAATTACATCTACCCTGACAAACGTGTGCACATACACGCGAACTTGCGCGGCGTGAATGTGATCGTTTGTGTACATAAGCGTACGGCATGGGGATGCAGGGGATGAGGTCGCATCCCCAATGCTGAAAAATTGGCCATTATTCGGGTAACAATTTTCAACATTTCGGCAAAGTATACAGCTATATTCACATGTAAATGAGGTAACACCTATTTTTCCAACTAAGGCAAATAATGGCCAAATCGGCAAACTAATCTGAGACTATTTTGCCATTCTTTTGCCTTGACGGCAAAATAGACACTGCCCTTGAGTGAACTGGAATCATGTGGTAATTTCAACAGCCTTCATCAAATTTGGGCCAACTCAAACACTTTGTTGAAGTTTTGGGTAAAATTAGAAACATTTGAGCAAATTAGGAACATTTGGATACGGTACAATAGCTTCAATTAAATCTAGGCACATGACAAACGTTTCATTCAAATTTGGGTGAAAATAAAAACATTTAGATAAATTGGAAGCATTTGGGTGAAGTCCATCAGCCAAATCAAATTTTGGCAGTTTGTAACAGCTTCATTCAATTGTGGGCAACTTCAAACAATTTTGTTCAAAACTTGGCTATATAGAATAGCTCCACTGAAATTTTAGTACAATCATGGGCCCAATTAGGTGGAGGACACGGGGGACGCGTACCCCCCACTTTTTCAGACAGTGGGGATATAATATACAATGTCTTCCCACAGGAAGACATTTTGCTCTTTAGGTTTCGTAATATATTGTTTTCACACCAAGCTGTCCCCCTCACATTTTACAACAAAATCGCTGATGAGTACAATTAGAAATGTCTGGTGAACTATAAGAGCTTTATTCCAATTTGGATAAAATGAGAAGCATTTGGATAACTTTTATCAAACTCAAGGAAATTTGAGTAAATTGGGACAACTTCATTCAAATTTGGGTGAAGTTAGAAATGTTTCCATAAATTGGAAAAATTTGGGTAAATTCCAACAGACTAAATTAACTCTGGCCAAATGGCAATAGCTCAATTCAAATTTGGGCCAAATGGAACATCTTCATTCAATTTTGGGTAACTTCAAACAGCTTTATTCATTTTTGGGTAACTTTAAACAGCTTCATTGCAATTTGGGTAATATACAAATGCTTCATCTGAATTTGCATGCAATTAAAAACATTTAGGCAAATTCCAACAGCCTCAATCATACGTGGGTAATTGAAACAGCTTCGTTCAAACTTGGATACAACAGGAATCATCTGCGCAAATTGGAAGAGTTTCATTCTGATTTGAATATATTACAAATGTTTGGGCAAATTACAACGGCCCCAATCAAATTTGGGACAATTGAAACAACCTCATTTAAATTTGGGTAGAGGTAGAAACATTTAAAAATTAAGAACATGAGGTGGTAACCCCCCAGTCCAACTAACCCTAATTTTTGTAAACCTCAAACTGTTGATACTGTAAAGTGTATAACTAGGATGTAGCTGTAGCTGAAAAATGTTTTGTGGTAGTAATGTGCTGTGTCTGTGATATGATACTGTGAAGTGTTCGTGTTTCAAACTTGCTTGGTGTTGTGAGATTTGCAAGTGTGAATCTGTTTCCACGAAGTGTTAATGAACAGAATTAACTAAGTAACTGCAGCTGTTGCGTGGTAGTAAAGTAGCTGTGATTTCATACTCTTCAGGTTTTCATATTTTCCGTTTGTTTCATGCAATGAATTTCATTTATTGCATCTTCCCAAATTTTAATGTTTTAATTTAATGCTGTGAAGTGAAGTTTTCATGAACAGTAGCAACTGTAGGCTATTATTTATTGCACCGCATAATTCACTAACGTTAATGCAGTCCAGTGAAGCACTGCGCTATTTTTGTAAAATATTCTTGTTGGGTTGTAAGTCATTTGTCATTGTAAATGTGTATTTGTACACTTTCCTTGATAGTTGATCATAATAGGCTGCAGTGTTTGCCTACTCAGTCCCATTTGCTATTTTTTCTTAGCATACTGTGTGCGGTGCAAATTTAACTGTCTAAACTGCAGTGCATTTGTGGTTTTCATTAGTGATTGCTTAATGTGGAAGGCTAAGCTATGGGCTATGTATTAAATTGCTTCCTTTCTCTCTCCTTACTTGAGACTTGACCTATTTGCAGCAATGTAGTACGATCGTAATCTGATATTTCAATCCTTTTCCAGATTGATTGCGATTGTGGCTAACACAAATGCGTACATATGCTAGAAAAGAACAGATCTTAGCTATTAGGATGATCGTGTTGCGATCGGAAAGCCCGAGCGGCATCGTGTTGGAAGAATAAGTTTAGAACGTATATAAAAACTTGAAAATGAAGATGCAAAACAACACCTTCCACATGTGGTGGCATGAACAGCAATTTTTTGGGGATTTTATTGTAATCAGATAACATTTTTCAACGCAATAAATATTACCATTGTTCACATACGGCTATGCAGAATATTGATTGCTAGTTGAGGGGGTACGGCTTTGAACTCCGGTAATTAGTAATTAGGCGTGCAGACACCTTGATTTGTTTACCATGGTAGGCTTTAGTCTTAACATTAAGACTTGCTTTTTATACGTTATTTGGGAAAAACAAGATCAAATTAGGGCAAGAATTTTTTGCATCCCCAAAAATATGCACTCCCGTACACCTATGTTTGTGTAGGTTCTTGCGCAAACCACAAAATGTGCTTCCACGCAAAACGGTAACTAACACGTGTGTCGCGTAAATGCGCTCGCGTGTGTATGTTTTTGCACAAGCCACCAAGCACGCTTCCACGCTATGCGTGTGAAGTCGCATTTCAATACACGAATAAATATGGCACTTACGTAAGTGCCGCATGAAATCGGGCAAACAGCCGCATGCGGCTCGCGATCCGTGGGTTGGCCAGGCTGGAACAGCCTATATAATTGCCGTTATAAAATGCAACGAGACCTCTCCACCTTGTGCTGTGGGCCCTGGTCAGGGATATCTAGGAGTTTCTAGATGTCCCTGGCCCTGATATAACCAGAAACAACGGAAACAGTCAAGGGCTAATATACAGTAACTGAAACATATGGCTGGAGAATAAACATTGATAAAAATACGATATGAATAAGCACGTGACGAATTGCTTCGGCACATGTCATCTAACACGTGAACTAGTTCTTGACAACTTTTGTAAAATGGAATAGAGCATAACTTTTTTAAATCGTTCCCAACCGCAGAAAAACTAAAGGTCGCCTCTTCTGAGGAGATATCTACACAGATCGTGCACAGTTGCCGAAGGCAGTTGTTCTCATTCAAGCGGAATTCTGTTAATCATGTAGTGGTGCACCAACTCCTAGCCCCTGCAACATGCTACCAGTTCTAATGTTGACCAGATTTTGAACCATGTCAATTCTCTTGGCAGTCGCAACACACATAATAACCGATGCAAAATTAAAACAATTGCCTAAAGTCCTTCCTTGTAATACCAATGGTAGCAAATTTCAAATGAAATCAGGCAAGAAGCTTTGGGTGAAACCTTGTAAATAACTACCTATTCTCAGCTTTATCATGAAAAACAATTTACTTTTTTCTACAGGTAACAATTTACTTTTTTTCCTATGACTTTCATCTCGTAAGAGGTAAAAAAATAACGTTTTTGTTTTGAACCTGTTTCAAAACACTTCTTTGATGTTGAAACGTTTTCACCGTACTTGCGCAGCTAAGCATTGCGACAAATGATAAGTTTCCTTAGTTTGTGCTCTATGTTCCAGTCATTGATCTGTAAAGGTATGATCTACCCTATCAACAACAAGTTAAGTTGCCCTGTCACCCGCAACTTCCGCGCATAGGTGCAGAACCGTCGCCAGAAAGTCGTCACTAGGGGGGCTTTACGTTTGCGCACGGGGGCTTGGCATTATAAAAATTGACAAAAACTCCACTAATTTTCGTGATTCAATTTCAATTTGGGCGGCTTGGAGCTTTGTTTGGGGGGCTAAGCCCACCAAGCTCCCCGTGGCGACGGGATTGCAAAGGTGTAGCCAGGGGGGCCCAAAATTTCTAGCATATCTTGTAATTTTGTGCTTTGAGAGGCAGTGTCACAAGCAAAATACTGTTGCTCTTTTAAAGTCAAAGTTTTTGGCCCTCAGAAAAATTTTGGGGTGGCTACGCTACTGCTTCCACAACAACGTTTGATCCTAAACTTTATAACGCGCAAATGTATACAAAAGGTTCAAAGTGACAAACCGGCTTGAACGATTAGGATTACCTTAAGAATTTCTACGCAGCGTTTCATTCTGGAAGTAACCGTCAACATGTTTCTTTCCTCCATGCATTGCTTGTCAAATATATTCATCGCTGAGTTTATTTCATGTAGAATTTGTTTGAACCACAATTCAAACGCTGCAAAGTATAAGTTCGCTTTGAAATATCATGAGGTATTCTCTCTGCTTGTTATCTGAGTGATATAAAATATTAAACCAATCAATCAAATCGCGACGTGTTTCCTCAGCTTGGAGCCCTCAGCTATTCCACTACGGACGATACGCCACTGGTTGTCGAAGCTCGATACACAGCGTCTTTGTCAGTGGACATTTGGTTCCGCACCCTGCTGAAAATACGTTTTTAGTATTTTGCTGATATTGCACCTGGTTTTTTTCTTGTCCCATCCATCAACCAAACCCCATCGACACGCCTCCTCGTTCACCACATGTGCTGAGGTTGATGTCAAACATGCATTCCAAGAGTTGCATTACAGATGAATTCAACTTTAATAACCCTTGAAATTATCGAATCACCACAAGACAAACTAGTGTAAACTTCACAATTTACAATTCTGAATCCAGCAGTTCTGCAGAAAGTTTCCGTATGCAAACACCACTTTTCTTCAAACATTTTAAAAACCCATAATGGAGGTCAAATAAACCCCAGGGAGCAACCTTGAATTTCTTTCGTTACTGAAAAACACATCACCCCCCTGAAAAGAATTAATCCGAAAATTAACAACCTACAAGAGTTGACAGCAAAGATGCGATCTTCAAAAGTGGAAGCTGACCGATACCGTGTAAATATTAGAAAATAACGTCCGTAACTTGTTCCTTGACAACCTTCCTGAAAGTTCAACTAACAAGCTTATGTTTGCGTTGAAATGACTTTTTTAATGAATGATGCATCCTGTAGCGCGTAGCCCTTATTTTTGAATAAAAAACACCCAGGAAATGGACTAGAAAAACTTTTGCAAAGCTCTATACTCCGTAATCTGCAGATAATCATTTCAAGTAAAGCTAATTTTTGTACGCTCTAAATGAAATGATTTTTCGCCTTTTTTGAAACGCAGCAAAAATTTTATTTAGAGTGTATCAGCGTTTACTTTGACCTTTTGATCGTTAAACATCAGAAACAGTGCAGAGGTGAATAATACCGTGGAATGTTAGGTCGTACGGCATTTTCGCCCATAATCTTTTCATGGGAGTGCATTGACGTCAGCAACTGCTTTTTTTGTCGCTGAAATATTTCGGTCATTTGTCCCGTAATAGTATTAAAATTCGCCGAAACAGTATTCACTCCTACCTTTTCAAACATTATGACCAAATTGACTTAATTTTATCGGTCATTTCACAAAAATTTGGTCAATGACCGTAAAAAAAACAGCTTGTCAAAGTAAAAAATCACATCCTCCACAAAGTGAAAGATAAGTAGACAAACCTGCAACCTGCTCTTGTTCGCATTTGTACACCTGTTATTACGCTTCCAAAATAAGGGAGAACAATATTGCTGAAACAAGTTGCTAAGATGCAAAAGTACACCACAGCAGTAGCAATCAATATTGTGCTTGCTACACTACAAATAATATTCTGCGGAAGATGAAGTTTTCATGCTGGTTTATTGTTTAGTTATATATCGTGTCCAGAGTTGTTGTCTTTGCCATATAAGCGCTTCATGAAACCCTGTTTACTGCACCTTGTTTGTGATAGGCACTAAAATGGGCAATCTAATAAACCACTTAATCTTTTTAGGAAACATTCGTTATATAATCACTATATGTAAGAAAAATGTGCATATCAATAAAACCGCTCCTCCAAAACCCAACATTAGCATACATTTCAGCAAGCTTTTCAAAACCAGCGTTAACTTTCTTTTAGGAAAGCTTCTCTAAAATAATACAGCATCTCGATTGTATCATAGGAAGACGGTTGCACACCTACCAGGTCGAGATTGTTTCGATATGGTTATTTTCATGCACTTAAACGCTAGCGCTGTTTTTTTTCCGTTGTTTATCCAACAAAGTGCAACTGCACCAAACTTCTTGAGACTTTCCACATTTTCTATCGCAGGCTTCTCAACAGTTCTTTGACTATTTTAATTTACGGCGATCGTTGGCTTTTTCTAACCATTGCCAACTTTTGTAAACACATTAAATATCTCATTCTGCTGTATTGTTCACAACTGTATAAATCACATTCCTGCATTGTAACGGAAAGAACGTCCCATACATTTTTCAAAGACGGCAAGTCAAAGTATGAAACTACCTTGGTGTGTTATAATGAAAAGAAGTTCGTCATGTACTGGTGTCATTCCTCCTTGTCCGCTTAATGGATGCTGGGCAGTCAGAACTTTGGACAACTTTAAAGCAAACAACTAATGATTACAATTACAGACGTGCCGTCAATAAAATGGATGCGTTAGAACTTCGAAATCGGGTTCAATTTTGGATCGATGAGACAATAACAGCTTAGATGGAAAATCAAAACCAACTGCCGTTGCAATAAAGAAGCATTGTCAATTTGAATTGCGGGACAAGAAATACAATTATGAAACTAATGCTGGTACACTTCTTGGTGAAAATGAAGTGCATTACCTGAAAAATAAACCCTATTCGCATAACAACGTTGGAAGCAGTGGTGGAGGAACCTTTTTCAAAGTGGGGGAGCACAAGTGCACGTCAAAAAAAGTATGGAAAAGTTTTTTCATTAGCGATTTACTTAACAATGGATCTAATAGTAATTGTGCTGCTTAAACACTTTAAGGAAAATTCGAAATGTACAAGTGGGAGAGCCACACCCTCTCAGAAAAAAAGTGGGGGCCTAGGCCCATGCAGCCCCCCCGGTTTTGCCATCCCTGGTTGGAAGCAACGACGAATAAACACAAAAACGCTTGAAAAAACTTAGTAGTACAGGAAACAGACCATTACAAATCGATGCCGTGAATTATTTTGTACGTAGTCATGTTTTCAATAAACAATCTTTCACATGCACACTGCGGAAACCTGGACATTTTAAGAAAAGCAACTACTACGAAATGTATCCAGCAAGACCTAATTTCCTGGAAATGTTCAACGTTAGCTACAAAAAGAACAAAAACGCTTTCAATTGAAAATCATAATGTTCTAACAAAGTAGAAGATCGATTCATCTTTTAACAGAAACGCATGGCCGCAAACAAACGTTGGAACAGAGTTTTCGGCGAGAACGCAACGAAAAGACCAATGCAGGTTATCTGCTGTTTTAAGAACGACGACATTTTGAAAAAGCAAATGAATCTCAATCAATTTATGTACAGAGGCGTACTCTTATTAGTTTACTTTCTAATTACAAAACCGAAAATCGCATGTACAATTAGATTTTTTGTGACAAAGTACGCAACTGCTAAAACTGGTCATATATTTGAATTGCCTCTCAGCGCCTGTAATGGAAAAAATCTTAAATTCACAAGAATTCTGATCGGATTGTCGTCGCTGGTTTGTAGGCCATGGAGGCTCTAAATTTTCAAAGTGCATGCTTAGTCACTTTATTTGTTTTTGTCGGATCTTCATTAAACACCGGTTTGTGTCTTCCAAAGCTAAGCAACCAAAGTAAACAAGATGCAAACCTTTTAAATTTTTTCTCGGTGGTACTTCAATGTACAGATAGCATAATGCTTTTTTCTGTGTCCCATTTTTCGAGTGTTTGTCTTTTAACCACAAAGCCAGTTTTATTTTGTATGTGATACAGCCTCCAAACTAGTCGAATGTGGGGAATTAAACGCTTGATACGCTGCACCCAGACTCTTAGACGCAAGAATGTTTCAGCTCCAGGATTTGCATTTAATCTTCAGGCGTCTTCATTTAACTTCTACACTGCAACTCACACGAAACTTTTTTCTCTCCCCCCGTTCGCAATCTTGGCTTCATATGGTATTTTCCCATTTTAGAAAAGTTGCAAACCCCATTTCTGCAAAAATTCAATGCCAGGGAACCGAAAATTCTTGCACAAGGACCATGCATTATCTTGGGCGAGGCAGAAGTGAAATAACCGATTACTCTGACCTCCATTGGGTTTTGTAGATAAAACCCCCACCTATGTAGATATATACATATAGCAAATTTTTATGGATATATCCAAACACATTTTTCATGGATGTCTGGCCACTACACGAGGAAACACTTGTTTCAAAGTTACGTATGAAAAATAGTTTTTAACTCAGGTTAAAAGTTAAACAACAGCCTGATGTATAGACTCCGTCGCAAAACACGCAATGGTTCAGGGCCATACAGTCATTTAAAACAATCGTCTACAATTGTTTTCCCGAACACAGGGCCTGCTGTGAGGTACGAGAAATTATTAAAGTAAATCATTTTCAGGAAGAGTCAAGGCAAAACGCGCGATGAAACTTTTCAGCTTTCGCCCTTCCGTAGGTGTAGGAGCAGGCAAATTTTTGGGGGTGCGAAAGATTTTCGCCCGAATTCCCCACAGTCCCGTTGCTACAGGGGGTTTGGGGGCTTAGCCCCCCCAAATTGAATTATGAAGCACTATAGATCGGTGGAGTTTTTATTAAATTTCAGAATGACAAGCCTCCCTGAACAAAAGTAAAACCCCCCTTATTTAGAACTTTCTAACAATGGTTCTCATTCCCAAACATGCCCGAAAACTTTTCGGGCAACTCTTTGTGCGAATAATTCCTCCCACACAGATCATGAACACCTTCGTTTAGAATGACCTCCAAAAAAGGTCTTCATGTGATTCTGCATACATTGGGCGCCAATTTTTAATAATCAAATAATGTTGGGCGCTATTTTTACCCGTATTTTCAGTTAGTTTGTCCAGATTTTCAGGTATTTTGGTAACATTTACATTAGAGTTTGCCCAGATTTTCACGAATTTTGCCCAGATTTTCAGGGATTTTCAACAAATCAAAACTTTTGGGGGTGCCCTTGCACCCCCGCCTCCTGCACCACTGCGCCCCTCATCCCCTTTTTGGGCTCTTAACTACCTTTTTTGGCGAAAAAAATAAACAACTGCACGACAAATAAAAATGACGCGAAGTGTAAGGATCATCAGATCCTAAGAACACCAAACGACCATTCAGTATATCCCAAAACATAGATGGCCATGGGCCAACAAATGGATGTAATTCGACGTCGAAACCAAATTTAATATTAGGACGAGGTGGAAATAAGTTTTAGCCTGTGCGTTTACTTAGAATGAAAATCAGAACTTACTGCTTCAATTGACTTGTAAATGGAGTTACCTATACAATCATTCACTTCAGTTGTGTGAAAATTTGGGCAAAATATCAAAAAAATGAGCAAAAATTTCGACATTTTTTAACAATACCAATGAAATTATACAGTATCTCTTTGTTGTTGATTGTATAAATAAAAGTTTATCATGTCACAGAAAACACATATACATAATATCAACAAACTGTTTTGTTTATAGCAGAGTTTCTCAGCCGGGCCCTCTGCCCTCTTGGGGGCGACTGAGCGGTTCTCCTGGGGCCAGGATCAGAGGCCTTTACCAAATAGCTCTGCCGTGATATTGCAAAACCCTACTGATGAGCTGGGGGCCACAAGTGTTGAGAGTCTTTCGAAGAGGGCCACAAACCATGAAAAGTTGAGAATTACTGGTTTATAATAACTTCGTGTTTTAGTATGTGAGAGTTGATGAGTAACTGATTCACTGGACAGTTTGGACAAAAAAAAGCATTTCATTTACGTGTCAGGGTTCCCACACGTTTTTGAAAACCGTTTTCCTTACTGTTTTAATACCTCTTCAAACCTAAATGAAAAAAAATTCGATACCATAGCTTATCTTCGTTTTCCAAAATTTTATTCATGGAACAAAATTTTACACATTGCATACCGCTGCAAAAACATCTGCTGCTTAACTTTCTGTACAACTGTCATAAGCGGCAAAGAACGAAATTTGAATAAACAATGGATTTTTTTGTTAATAACAATGGATTTTTTGTTATTTNTATGTTATATTTTGTTACACAATCGAAATAAAGTTAAAAAAAATAAAAATCTGAAATCCAGACTGCACTTCTTTTCCTTGAAAGTATTGTGCAGTTAGTGAAAACGGCATAACCCTTTATTTACCAGATCTGATTAAAGTTCGTTTCTTTCGTTTTTTCAAACTTGTTGGAAAACTTCCAGTTGACACTGGAGACACCCATTGTACAAAGTTTATGTATAATGTGGCTTCTAGGGATTCATGATCGCAACCATAAACGTACTGTACGTTCTTGCTCTGGCATATCCCATATATTTTGAATCAACGTAACACTTTATAGCTTACAAATGTAAACTTAGTGTAGTCAGAGACGATTGTGCTCAGGAGTTTCATGATTTCTTTTCCTTTTATTAGAATTTCTACACTTTATCAATACTTCATGTTCATTTCGGCTAAATTCAATACTATTTCAAGGTCTTCAAAACCGATTTCACAATTTAATACTTTAAATACTACCGCGTGGGAACCTTCACGTGCTTTATAAACTGAACACTGTGGGAATCGAGAATGCTGCAGTGCACCTAGCGTACTTTATATTAGTAGAGTCCATGCCAGGCAAGTACGTAAAAGCTGTGTTTTTAACTTTACGGACGGTGTTTCGATGAACACATTTTTTCACACATTATGTTGCAAATATGTCCTCAGCTAGGTGTGAGGTTTCTTGTTGACAGCAACGGCTGGAATGTGAATGGGACACCAAACCCCCGAGCTGTGAAGCATATGCTCAGAGTATTGAGTCGGTTGGTTTCCGACAGTGTCCTCGCTCAGCCTACTTTTTTTCAATTGGCTTATTTCGAACCAACTTTCAAGCACCAAATTTTCTATGTTCAAATCTATGCCAACATGGTAGAGGTGCCAACAGCTATAGAAAATTTGTAGTGAGAACGTTTGTCGTGAGAACGTTTGAACGTTTTTTTGGCTAAATTTGGGGAAATTCGGGCAAAATACCCTTTGCACCCCCAAACAAATTGCCTGCTACTACACCTTTGTTTCACTTTGTCCACGTACACCACGAAATTCATAAGTAAGATTGGATAAATTTTTTTATAGCAATGTTCCTCACCAGATTTATACCAGGACCTACAGTACTCACATTGAGGTATGTGTCATACCGAGCAGCGCACTGGCTCGACATGTCGTTTCTTCCCTGCTGAGAAAAGTCATCACAGTCATCTTCGGGTCTGCTGCAAACAATAATAAACAACAACAGTGTCTTACACGCTCAACGACGAACAACAGCGATCAGGTTTTAATTTAGATATGTGTTGGTAGTCTCCAAACTTTTTTGTCCGAGGGCCACATAAGCTAATACCGAGCATGTCGAGGGCCGGACGTCTTACGTAATGTCATTGTTTCGGGACATGTTATATTCTACCAAAGCAACAAATTTTTCGTAAACACATATATTTTTTTCATTGACAAAATGGCTTCGCGGGCCGTAGTTTGGAGACCCATGGTTTAGATAAAACTTGATGGTCAGCGTTAAAGGCTTACCCCATGAGAACGAGACATTCAACCACAAATTGCAATAAATTTAATTTCCTCGTTACACGACGAACTCGCCGAAAACCGTGGCGGCGATGCGCAAGGTACTGATAGGATTGGTTCGCTAGCACATGAGCATTTGCGGGTGCGCTGGAGGCATGCATGGCGGGGTCCATCTTCCCTGCTCATCAAAATAAGAGGAAAGGGGGAAAGTCTTATTTTCGTGCACAACAGCATAAAGATAAATAATTCATGCTCCATCCAGCGACGCAGCCAAGGGTGAAAGAAGATGAATGCCCCTTTAACAATTCGCTCGATTGCAAACTATGGGTTTCACTCAATCTCAGCGAGCAAGAATGGCATTTTGGCAATCACGGTCATTCGCAGGAAAATACACGAATACGTTTCAGCTCAAACTGTAGCAAAGCCATCATCTTCCCAATTTAATGCACACTAACGCTCTAAACACTGCAGACATCAATAATTTTGAGTTTGAAAGTTTGGTATTTAACAGCTTGACAAAACGCATATTGAACCTAAGGCTTAGGTTCCCAAACTTGTTTGAACCGTTACCCAAATCAAGGTAGCGATTATGCCTTATTACCTAGCAATAAAAAATTTTCGCATTTCTTGTCTAAAATTTCTTTTGCAGTGATCGCTCATAATACAGAACAACAATGTAGTTTGGTTATGCGTTGCCCCTCGAAGAATCGTATATTACCCCCGGGGGTAATTTAACCCCAGTTTGGGAACCACTGACCTAAGTGATGACCAAAACACTTTAGTTAGCCGCTTTCCCGCTTAGTCCATTGCAACAGGTGCCCCATACATTTCTCATCCTTCTTGACATTTTGTAACTCTAACGACTCTGACTAAGCCTATACTTCCTGTGATGGTTCATCAATATAATGTGGCAATTAAAAGCTCTAGGGTTGCTGCAAGCTTTCGAGAAATCAGCCGACAGGACGCAGCTTTCATGACTTCACGATGATTCAGACACATCTGTTTTCAAGCAACTAGTCTCCACAAAGGCGACGCATTTGAATCAGTTAGCATTTTTGACATAGCTGTGGTTGGTGATTATGACAACACGTGTGGTACATACCTTTGAAAAAATGGACAAGACATCGGCGCTTACTTAATTCTCAGCAACTGGAAGACCTGAATGAATGCATGAAAATAACTTACACAAGCACAACAAAAACGAGATTGTTAACTCGTTCCGCACGTGGAATCAATAATGGCTGCTTGATTTAGAAACCCCTAGTAAGCCTACAGTTACTTGCTTTATTTCGAAACTCAAGATTGGTAGCAATATTGTTTTGTTATACAACAGCCTCATGTAATCCTTGAATATTAAATCCGAAGTTTGCACTTATCAAAACCTGATGCAACTTCACCGGGTAAAAAATATTTGTAAACTTAACACTTCTATAAGCTCATGGGCATTCCTCCACGCTGGCCAAGTTTTTGTTGCCTCTCTTGTTCCTACAACTTCTGTCCACTCAAGGGCTCAGCTACCGGCTACGGATGGTCAAACGAANTGCTATTTTCATTTTTATTTATCTCCTCATTCAAGGGCCATGATAAAGATTATCAATGGCAGTTGCTTGCCGCGGATCTCAGAGTAGCAAGAGTGTTTAATGTCGACACTTATCTTCNAATTTTCCATGCAACCCAAAGCGAACAGTGAACCTTGTANCAGTTTGAGCCATTCAGCGACGCTTCTCGCAGCTTCAACCGTGCACGTTGTTAGCGCATGGTAATAGTGGTGCACGTGCTCAGTGTTGTAGTAAGGCCTCCTCGGTTGTAGACTCTACAATGTAGAGTAGCTGTGATCGCTGAACCGCATCTTAGAAAAACACTCGCGCGCACGCTCATGCGTCAGCTGAAAAGTAGCGTTGAAATGGATGTCGCGCTGTCTTACTCTTTCTTTCTCTTCGTTCCAAGCAGGGCTGGCCGGAGCTAAGTGGTTTGGGGTCATGCGCGTTCGAAGGGGGCAAAACGGGCATTCCCCCCTGGAAATTAGGACTAAGAGCCAAAAAGTTCCAGAAAGCCTTAAGTCAGCAGCTTAATTGATTTAATGCTTTCAATGACTGTTTTATTACCCGAAATGAAACTCACACTGCAAAAATGCCGGGTTGACTGTTCTGGTGTCACGACCAACTTAAAGTTTACTAAATCCGCTCAATTTACTGCAGGGGCGGGTTGCGAAGCTTGAGAGCGGATTGTTCTAATATTGGTCTTTATTGCGTAAGAATTACCCACTTTACACTGCACTGTTATCGGATTCGCGTTGGCTTGGCAATCCGACAAATCACTCAGGCGCGACCGTGAGTGTCTCACCGAGCTGCTTGAGCGCGAATTTTCTGAACCATACCCAATAGAGGGAACCAATTAGCAGAAGTAGGTTGGGAATCTGATATTAAGGGATTCGAGCGGAAAAGAGGTTAGGTGGTTTGTATTGAGTTTTGGGCAACGTCTTCTGTACTTGTTTGCTAAAACCACTACCGTGGAATAGTTTTGCCCAGGGGCCACCAACCTTTATGTAGGCTAACTGAGAACTACTTCCTGGGTACCGAGTAACGCGAAGGACTGCCAGTTGGATACACACTTCTGAAATAAAAATTTTGTTCAATTTGCCAATTACGTTATCATTATTGATGTTAATATATGTGATGATACCAGAGCCGGATTAAA
>JGI24159J19872_10000658_pt1 | contig 32939 bp, 24 predicted proteins | sample Ectturendosymbi4_FD_19872 | JGI IMG/M metagenome (IMG submission 19872) | reverse complement strand
ATGTATTGAGGAAAGATATGTCTACACTCTCCCGCAGATCAAAACGTACACGGTTTAGAAAAAATGTTCTCAACGAAATATCACGCAAAGCAACTTGAACCGTACTACTTGACTGAAGTTTTGCGATGACAGCTTTGCAATAGTTACACCTCTTAACTGTTCCGTGATCAAGTGGACAACAGCGCTTTGATCTGAGACTGATACCCTCACGATCACGACAAACACTTCGCAACTAATTGTTACGTCAATGCATTATACGGTAATTGCAAAGGCGTCACATTGCAAAGAATACTTAGTAACGAACTTATTGAAGTGACCCTGGTCTCCGTCACTCTGTCACTATGTGCTTTTTGAAAAAAAGTCAGCTACGAAAAGTTTCATGACGCCGCATTTTTTTGCACGCGAAATCGTTGATGATTGTCCCCAGGTCGCTATCTCCAAGAATGTCATGCTCCATGCTCGTCAGAGACAACATGCTTAGTTTTTGCCCAATTGAACTTCGAAGATAATTCTATGCAACATAGAAAAAGACAGCTCTCTAACACAGTTGGAAACCATGAGGCACAAATTTATGAGAAGGGAATTTCAGTATTTGGAAAAGAAGAGTGTAGCTCGTTTTCCGCAATACACAAATACATTCGCAATCTCTACATTTTCCGTCACTGTGATCAAGATTTGCTTTTTGCTTGTCCAAAATGGCGTTGAAGCGGGATGCAAATTGCACAGGTTCTTCTGCAAATGTTAATGTTTGCGCTGCAGAAGAAAATTTGGAAGAGGAACTATAATTAAATCAGTATTCGATTATCGTTTCGATTCAAATAAGCACACTCATATGTTTTTGTTCGTAACACAAACTTTCTGGGTTTTTATCGTACGCGTACGTTTTTTTTGGTGTGCAACCTGGGTTTATTTGAAATCACTGAATGGGAGCCCTGTATGTGACTACTGGACGCAGACATCTTGGTAGGTCATGCAGCGAGACAGTGACACTGCTGATAGCGGCAGCCACGTATAGTTTTATACTTTGTGAAAAGAAGCATGAGTAAATCTGCAGCAGTGCTTCCACAAGTTTGAAAAATCCATCTTTATAGTACGAGACTGTGATCAACGTGCGCGAGCGAATAGCTTAACCCAGTGGTTCCCAAGCGGGGCGCCGCGGTCCCCTAGGGTGCCATTTGCGATACCCAGGGGTGCCGCGACATAATACGTTTTTCAATATATTATTAAAAAATGCATTTTCAAACTGTCATCAAACCCTAAAGCAAATAGCTATGGGTGGGCCACTGGGTGCTGCGTACTTTATATTTCGCTCTGTAGGGTGTCGCAAGTCCAAAAAGGTTGGGAACCACTGGCTTAATCAATCGACTCTTTTGCAGGCTTGTTTTCACACAGTATAAAAATACATGGATTGTTAGGATACGTCTGTGCAGACTTGTGGGAATACCTCTTTATCATTAAAGTTTAGTTCTGACTTCTTAGTGAGCACTAAGTGCAAAGCTATATTTGCTGTGGCGAGGTTTCGTAAATAATCTGCTCAGTTTTTTAAACTTGCATGTTGTTCTAACTTCAGTAAGTTGTCCGATAGTCTTGTCATGTTCTAGTTCTACTTCTCATTGCTGGAAATAGTTTTGCGAAAGTGTCTAACTTTCTTGTTTTTTTCACGGGTCATGTTTTTACGGCCGTTGATTTAATTTGTAGAAAGTGCTCGAAATATGGATATTAGGCAGTTTATGAAAAGAAAAAGCATTTCTGATAGCCGAGATGCAGAAAACATTTCAGACAAAAGATTGAGAATTGACGTTCGACCAGCACAGACTAATGGTGTAAAAGGGTAAAGTGTTTTGTGAACGTGCATTTGCATTGCATCGCCAGCAACCTGAAAAGGATAAGCAAAATTTTTACGTTGCCCCCACCTGGAAAATTTTTTGCGGACGCCCATGGATGCACTGATTTCGATCTAATTTTTGGGTCATAAAGCGTGATGCTGTTTGGTTCAATCCTTTTAAGCCACTCAAAGACGATAAATGCCAAAGTTATCAGTTTCCTTAATCTACAGTATATACTAAAAGTAGTAATCAAACAGCTCTACAATTTTTTGACTCGTGCTGAACAGCCTAAAAACATGAAAAAACAGTAAAGGAGTGTTTTGATATTCAAGCGCGAGGCCCCCAAAAGCGCGAGGCCCCGGGCATTTGCCCGATTTGCCCAATGGTTAATCCGGCCCTGCGTATTACGTATGGTGACAGCCGAGGTTCAATCTCAGCAAGTAAGGGTGTGCTAAAAATTTGCAGTCGCATCCACTTCGACAAAACAGCATCTTCACTTACGCGTAGGGACAAACAGTAGACAGTCCGTTCCCATGCAAAGAGAACTGGGCGAAGTGACGGTTTGTCTGCATGACGTGGGACAATGCGAAGCCAGGTCGACTACACAAGACGTTAAGTCGCATCGTGGTGTTTACGCACTGAATTTTTACTGGATTCCAAAATCACCAGTTGCCATGTGACAGAACTGCCATACCGCTTACACGTCACGGAGCCAAATTTTGTCACGTATTTAAAATGTCACGTGGTGTATTGCCTTCGCCAGGTCTTTCACCGAGCCTGCTGGGTACCGTTTAGTTCAAATTTACGCACTCATCCGCTCATGCGGCCACTTGACATTTTTATAACGACCCAAAGCAAACAAATACTAAGTACAAGTCTCAACTCACCACAAAACTATTTAAACTCACTTGTACTTCTTTTGATTCAGTTCTTTCCTTTCTATTTTAACTTCATCAGAAAGAGCTGATTTTCTTCCTATTTCGTTTTGTTTCTTACGAATGGAGGCGTCATTTTCCATTTGAAGTGTTCTCAATTTCCTGCAATGGTATTAATTCTTTAATGCTTGATCTTATTACAAACGAACGACGCGCAAGCATCCTATGTTACCTTTCAACACCGCCTTCATCCAATTCGATTTTTTTCCGTTTAATATCCGCTATTTGTTTTTCTTCGTTTTCAATTTCTTTCCGACGTTTCCTAATCTCNTCNNTTTTTTCCAAATCTTGTAGTCGCATCTTTGTAACATTGTTGNAGACGTTATAATACAAAGACGCACGCACAAACAACAAGACGGATAACATCGGACAGTGTGAAGTTTATCGAACTTTTTNCTTTCCAACTAAACATGAAGTCTCTGCTCAGCACTATGAGATTCGGCAGTGTTTACAGCTGTCAAGAAACGATGTCATATTAGCATAGCAAAACTCATTCCCCACTTCACTTTTGTCACAGCACGTCATTTTTTCCCGACCTCAGCATAAGTATGACGTCGCAGTGGTTACTCGTCTCCCTGAACAACTGGATATGCTTCGTCCAGATTTTTCTAAGGAAAATGTTACATACCCTGTATGGATCTGTAGTAGGGACGCGAAAAATTTCCGACTAAATTCCATATAATTATAGGTGTTTTGAGCGTCAGATATTTTCCTTGATAATTTTCTCTGATTCTAGGACCCGATTTTCAATTCTAGGGACCGGAATCGGGTCCCTAAAACACCTTGAAAAACCCTGGCTTCATCTGACTTTGTATTCCTTTAAATTGGTTTGATGCTTGCGTTATTTGCTTACAAAGCCAATACATCTCTCAGCTGGATGTAGGTCGCTCTACTTCAGTTTAACAAGCCATTATCTGCGTTAGTTTCTAGTACGCAAATTAACCAAAACATGCAATTCCGGCGATTTGAGTTATTCATCTCCATTGCGTATTTTCGTGTCCATATTGGCACAAAAAGCACCGGTAAACCTACAAACGTCCTTTTTTAGGCGAACTGTAAGATTTTGGATATACAGAGTGTCGAAGATTGGTTTTATTTTTGTTTGTTGCGTATCCACCATGATTTACTACTCGGGAACAGGAACGTTGTTTATGAAAACTCCAATGCTTCAGTGATTTTTCAACTTTTTAAAAATCCTTACAGTTGTTTTAACTAATTTGCATTAATTTCTACTTGTGACATGACTATGACGTAATATTTTGCTTCAAATAACATATCTTGTTCTTGACCAATGGTCAGCAATCTGTGGCTTAATATCATGCTGTTTGTGCAGATTTGGAAATAACATCTTAACACCTTTAACTTTTTTCGTTCTTGGCGCGAGTACATTGGGGGAGGTACCTCCACATACTGATAGCTCAGCCATATGATTTTACTTGGGCCCACGCACGTACTTAGGCGCGTAGCCAGAAATTTAGTAGAAGGGGGGAAGGGGGTAAATAACAACCGAGTCTCAACGTTTAAATATTTAATGCCCTTTGTTTTTAAACTGTCATCAACAAAACGAAGCATTAGAATGACGTTATTTTTCTTGAGCAATTGTGTTCAGATTTGAGCCGGCAAATAAAAATCTATTTTGATTGAATTGAAAGCTTCAAAAGATTGTTTTTGTGAAGTTCCAAGCTTCTACTTTGAATCAATTCCACCATTTGCACATAAAACGTTCCTGCGAAACTGCTTGCGAAAATCTCGGTGCTATGAGTACACAATATGCAGTATTCTTTTTGTAACCAATATGCAGTTGAGCAAGACGTCATCGTGGCCGCCATCACGACTGAGCTTTTCATATTTACACAGTTCTGATGAACACCAACACAGGTTCAATCGAAACCGAGTGGCGACTTTGCTAGTCTAAGACGACGATTTTCGATGTAGGTCTTCTATAAAACTTACGTGCATATAAGACATGGTTCCTGTTATGTCCAGTTCTTGAGCACCTAGTTGCCGCATGCAGCTGATAAACGTAAACGGTAGAGTCTCTCAACGCGTTTTGAAAAATGTTTGGATTTTATGCCATTAAACGCTATGAAATGTGACTGCAACAGCATTTTTGTGCACCACTTGCACTGAGCTTGTTAGATTATGCTGTTGACTCTTCCCGTTGCAGCTGAATGATTTCATTCAAACTTATTGTAGGATGAGTGGCAATTAACATCAGATAAAAGTTGAAACACTTTGAGAATATGCACAGGTCGGACTCTGATTGCTTGACAAAATTGATTTTGTCCCGCCGGCAAGGTAATTGATGAAAACGTAACGGCTCCAAATAATTGTGATTGAACCTTTGCAATGCATGCTTAACATCACAAATAAATGTCTGGAAACAATGCTACTGTTGATAAAAAAACAACGGCTATGTCGTACGAAAAAAGGTTTCGAAATTGGGTTACTTCTTAACCAAATTTTGAGCTTCAAGGCATATAAAATGTATATCACCGCCATATTCACGCATTTAGTTTTAAAACTGTACAGGAACAAAATCTACGATATTCATTTCAGGCTACGAATGACTGCACATAGGGATGAGTTGTTTGTAGAACGCCAGAGCTAACAGAGAGGAATTTTTGCGTTGGTTTTGAAACGAAGCTTACATCACCATAAAGTGGGATACGGCAAGCTGGTGCATTAGAAATGGTTGTGAAAAGGCGTTGCTCCTTGCTTTTACTTGCAGTTAGTGATTACAAGCGGTTAGATACAAGTTTGTATTTCATAATCGCCAAACTTTCACAAGGAGCTTAAACCTCAGGTAAAGGTTAGCCATGATACGTCCCTAACATTTACATTGTACACAACGTTTGATTAATCATTGGCAATTGGTAAACCATACTGCTTTTATCGGGGTCGACTAAACACTCGAGTACAGGATAGGTTCCTCAAACAGAGTCGTTGACTTGCACTGAAATATCCCATTGGCTTATACATCAAAGGCTTGATTAACTTGAAAATTTTGGTGCAACGTTTTAGAATTGGGGGTGAGAGAACTGCCCCCGTTGCCCCCTGGCGACGCGCCTGCACGTACTGGAATCTAGAATTCAAAACTAACGGTGCATGTTTGTGCAATATCATCCAAGTTTTTCCGTAATAACCTGGTGTGCCCTGGACCATTTTCCTTCTAATCAACCCAGGCAACTTTGATGGGATTTCGAACTAAGTGTACAAATACGAAACTTGACAATAGAAGTAAACTTTGGAATAGTTTTCAAAATTTTTTGATGCTTTACGGTCTGAGTGAAACAACCTTGGATCCAAGAGTCCAAGTTTTATTCTTGCTGTAACTGCTGATATTTTCAAGCTTGCTCAACAAATCGGTTAATGAATACCACCTTAAACATATTAGTTCGCTTAAAAACCTACGAAAACTTGTAAATACACTAGCAATGCCTATACTCAAGGTGCACCATCAGCAAAATCCTGAAAATGGAAATGTGGTTCTTGATCATAAAGTAATTCTAAAAATGGTGATTTCAGTTGTTCTATGGACACCACCACTTGTATTCTTTACGCGTGGTATGGTCTATCTTGTGAAATCCGACGATATACATTTTGTGATTTATGTAAACAACATAAGCTTTGCACTTATCGGCAAGCAAATTAAGACTAAAGTTGATTAAGCTATTCTTTGCCATTAGTCGTTTAGACAATTATTTGTTACAGAATGTGAATGAGCACCTGCTACAAACCTGTGAAACCACAATGCTATACACTCAGTACAAACCAAAATATTATTGTAATTGACATAGCACCAAAATGTTTAGTGTAAAGTACTACCCTTCCATCATCCAAGTCTTTTCTTTTCAAAGGAATGTTCTGTAACAACCGGTTCTTCTCATTCTTTAACGCCGTTATCGTTTTTTCTATTTCTTCCACTTGTTTGGTTTTCCGCTGTGAACAGAATACAAACAACAGACGAAATGAAAATACTCTCCTTCTGAATAAATGAATCGTTACGTCGGTATTTCCTATCTGTGAAAAAAAAATTTTTTCGTAACTGTGAAAAATATCTGCACGTGAACTTATGTTTGAATTTTGCTGCATGCAGACCTATGTTCCATTCCATATGCAAAGAAATATTTGCTTCAGAAAAACAGAAATGCCATACGCTGAAAACCTGTTACAACCCATTTGGGCAAACTGCTGAAGGTTTGCTAATTTTTGAACGATGTGGGAATTCTTTCGCGATTGTTTCAAATTAAATGATTAACCAAAGCTGCAAAAATATGGTCAAAATATCATCAGAGTTAGAGAACACCCAGATCCAAGTCATTTGCAAAAACGTCTGCACTGAAACGCATTTGACACCAGACATTTGTAAACTACATTTAGGACTCAGAGACCGACGAGCGCATTTTCATTGCAAGACATCGAAAAGATGAACCTTTCGATCAGTTTCCTTTTGACAGTTCACACGAAGTTCTTCCTTCCATCCTTGAATCTTTTGAATTACAGATTGTATTTCATAAATTTTCTGCGATGCTCCGTGGCGACACTTTTCTCGCTCGTGTGCTGCTGATAATTTTTGACCTTGCAACTCTTCAGATTCTCTGCAAAGTTATGACCCAGTTGACTTTTGCACTGCCTAAAAGGTGTAGAATTATATTTGAGTTTAGACAGGCAAACAGCAATAAGATCAAGGAGCAGCAAACTTCAATCGTCAATGCAAGATTGGATGTCTGGAGAAAAGCAGTGAAGGCAATACAACCACAAAGAGACACGATAGCTGGACCGAAGATAAGATTCTGCTGCTTGTTATATTCTAGATTCTTGAACGATTTCAGTCACGTTTTAGTTTGTTTCGAAGTGCGCAGTGTTAAAAGCGCATGACGAATTTGATGCAAGTTTTGCAATAACTGGAAAAAAACACGAGCAAAGTAAAGATAGCGCCTTTATCAGACAGCAAACATGTAATCACATTTTTTGTACGAAACAGCTCCATTATTTTTTAATACTGTACTTATTACTTCATTTTTTTGTTAATTTCCTCCTTCAAACGATTTTTTTCGGAAATCAATCGGTTCTCCTCCATCTTTATCAGCATTTGTCTCTGCTCAAGCAATTACATTTGATTGTTTGGGATTAAACTTGTTTTTAATAAATTCAGCACCCATAAATTTGAATCAATGTTTGTACTATGGTCCAGACCGTGGAATAAGACCTTATCTGGTAAAACTTTGGTAAATAGGTCTGGTTATGCAATCAAGTAACTATCGTGATAACGCGAAACTGCTTAATTGTTTTTTCTGGTCTTAACTCCGTAACCAGAAGCCATCATAAAAGAAACTGAAAGTTCACACAAAGTACGTCGGTTATGAATTTCAATGCCAAATTAGTACTAAGCTGGGGCATGATTTGCCCTCACATTTGGTAAAAGATAAGCTTCGGTATGTTACTTGTCTCATGCCCGACGACGTTATAAATGGCACTGTTGGTTGGGAGTTTTTGACAGCGTCTTTCAAAAGCGTTAAACAAATGCTTACAACTGTTGAACTCAAAATTCTGGAAAGTTTAATAAATTGTATGTAATGAAAATTTCCAAACTGTTTCAAGCAAAAAACTTTCTAAAGCTGTAAAAAAGTTCTATTGTTTTATAACGCTCATTTCAAAGTTGATTTCATTCATCAAAGTTTTAAAGCGAAATGTACCTGAAGAGCGATAACTTGATCCTTTGCGCCAATGATTGTAGCAAAAGATCCGTTAATCTTCTCAATCTTATCTTTCATTTCTTGAAAAGCTGCATTTAAAAATAACTTTGGCAATGTTGCCTTTAGCTTTAATTTAAAAAGTTTCTTGATGGTAGTCTACCTTGCGCCAAACTTGGGTCCGCTTCTTTTTTTGATGCAGCAAATTCACCTGTCGACTTCGATGACATGCTCGCCGTTTGAGATTCTAAGCACTGAATCTGATATGTTGTTTGACGAAGTTCTTCCTGCGAAATGTAACGTTCACTGCAAAAGGTGTGTTAGTACTTCGATGATTGACTGAGACAACGTCCTCCTCTTAAGATAAAAGAAATTCAGTAATAAAATACGCACGGAAGTTGGCTATTGCCCTACATTATCGAAAGAAACTACTGGTTTCAATAATTCGTTTTCTGTTTCGCGAAAAACTATTACGAGAAGTGGCCTTACAGTGTGCCACCATGGTTTTACTGCATTCATCACAAAAAGTAAATTTCGTTATAAGTTTTAATCAAGCAGCTGTGAAACTGATATTCTGGATACGCTGCCGATAACGAAATATAAGAGTTTTGATTTAATAAGCAGCATATTCACCTGCTCATGCTTCACCAAAGCAGAGTCAATTAAATACTTTTTTGCCAGCCTCTGTCTGTTTCTCACAGCGGTCATGCGATTTTTTAACTTATCCGTCTCGGCTTTTTGGATTTTGATCTGTTCAGCAAGGTGGTTGCTGGTGTGCTGCAAATCCATCAACTTCTTCATAATCTTTTCCCTGAAAATTACGCGCAAACAAGAGTTTGCATAAAGTTTAAAACAAAGCTTTTGAATCTAGCGGTCCCAGTTCAAGGTTAAGGTCAGGAGGGTAATATATGCACATCAATGATTCGTGTGTTAATTTACAGGCAACCATTGAACATTACTGTAATGTCGGATCTCATCGCTTGTCCAAAGCATCAGATCTTTACTTGGACAGTATTTGATGAAGTTTTTGAAGCATACCATGAACTTAGCAGCGCTTGATAACTTACAAGGAGTAGTGTTTCCTCAATAACACCGCAGAAGTACTGTAACCCTTGCACAGGGATGTAGTGCTAACAAAAAATGGTGTGGGAACGCACCCAAAAAAACAGCCATTTTTAAACAGCTTTAAACTCATTTTGAAGCAAAACGTGAAAAATGTGTGCGAACGCCGTTCCCACGCNTTCCCTTCCCGCTCCACTACATCCCTGCCCTTGTGGTTTCACAAACGTTAAGTTGCGCCTGTTCTATAACAAGTACACTTTTTTTTAGGAAGTGCGAAATTCAACCCTTCTGGTTTTGCAAAGCGTCATTACCACTGCGTGAGCTGTTACACTAATAAATTCAGTGCGTTGGTGCTTCTCCAACAGCCAAGAATGTTCGGCTGCTGAAAAGTAACAAGCTGGACTATACGTGTCAAAAATATTGACATGGAATTTTCCTACTTTCTCACAGAATGAACAAAACTGCACTGTGCTCACTTTTTTCTCCGGCTAGAAATCATCTTCTTATAGCGAGTTTCCTTTGCATCTAGCTCTTGTTTATTGCTTCCCAGATTGCTCGCCATTGACTCCACTTTTCGGTGCAGGTTGGAAGCGAACTGGTCCAATACCTGCAAAGAAGATATAATTTATATTTTACTGTGCTTCACGAAACATTTATTTTTCACATGACAAACAACTTTGCGATGCTGAATTTTAACTTTATGAAAAACGTTTTGATTGGTCTTCCCTTTGATTATAAACCTTGAAAAGTAGCAAACTCTCTTTCAAATATCCTGCTATAATATTTATGCTGAAGTTTCTGCTATAAGCCTGCAATTAGTTTTAAAAAGAAATCTTGAGAAAGCAGCACAGATTCAAAGCATCCAGTGAAAAAGATGATAAAAACATGTTTGTTGAGCTCAATCGATTGACGCAAGTAACCATCCAAAAATTATTAACCTTTATAATGATCACAGAGTTGTTCTAAAAAGTCCAGGATTTTTTCTCTGTGATCATCATATGTTGTTGGAGACTTCGATTATGTCATGAATAGATACTGAATTCTTTTACTAATCTATTTGAAGTTCTTCAACTAGATCTGTTTAATTACAATACTGAAATAAAAGGGCGACAAACGAGGTCCAGAACGAACCTATACGAAACCGTTGAAACAAATTGTTTTAAAGTAGAATCTATTGCATCCACAAAGCTTTGTCGCTTTTGTCAAAATTTTTAGCTGAATGAGGTCCAGATGTGCGGCAGAGCTTTTAAACAAATGTGACAGAAACGTGAGAAGAAACTCACACAATCATGTTGACGTATGCACCACCCTTTGAAGTAATGTAAAAACTTCGCTAATACCTGTTATCGGTCAAGAAAGCGTCGTCTCAGAAAAAGTTCCATCGATTTTCACCAACATTTTACTGCAAAGGTTAGATATCCGTTGTGGCTGCAGACTGCAGTGCATTTTTATCTCACAGCTACGAAGGTGTTTAATCCTGTCAAATCTTGTCACACATGGCCATTGTTAGTGTAAATCTGTCACACGAAAGTGATGTATCGAAGTAGCTCTTGCTTGCAATGAATAACTGGCAATCAAAAACTTTTTGATTTTTAGGAGAACTGGACTGGTCTTTCAGGCACTTCCCATATTTACTCAAAATATCAAGACGCCTGCTTATCCTGATGTCCACTCAATCATTGCTTGCAATATTGCAGCTTTATGAGAACCAAATTATGCTAAACTATAGATTATTTCTTTAAGTTTTGTGTAGTGGGAGCCCAAGATGTAGGTATTTAGAAGTATCTGTCGAAATTCACGATTTCAAACAACCTTTATGGAATTAAGCTGTCAGCTTGATATGAAAAAAATGCTTTAATCCCCTTTTCCGTTTTCAAAATAATTAACCTTACAATTCACAAAGATGCAAACAGGTATGCGAAAACCTTAGTGTATCATGTTTACACTACTAGTGCTACGCCAAAGCACCTGCATCTTCAATGCCATGAGACACATATCATCACAAACGGATGACTCAACCCTGTAGGTGAGAACAATACCTTTTCTAGCGGTCCTTCGTAAATTTCGAATGAAAGAAAACCACTCGTGCTTCACATATAATAGCCATATCAATGTGGTCAGGTGAAAAATCTTCAGGTATCACTTTCGCAGCATTTCGCAAGTTTATCAGTTTTATGCAACAAATGTTTAAAATCTTGCTTCACGACTCCGCTTCAAAAGCACGTTTGCCAAATCGCACGCAAACAACGTACCGGGACGTTTTCAAAAAAACGTCGGCAAAGAGGGCACATTGCCTTTGTGTGGTCAAAACCGCCCGATGCTTTCAGTTCTTCTTGAAAATTCTTGAAGAGGAATTTCATGCCTTTGGTCATGTCTGTGAGTAAACACATTTTACTCGAGTACAATCAAATTGGATGGTTGCATCTTTTGCGAAAGTCAGCTCAATCGTCCAATAAATATATCAACTTGCGGAATAGATATAAAGACATTTGCAAATCTGAGGTACTTTGGAACATGTAGAACAAATGTTTTGGCAGTAAGCGCCAATAAATTCATTGATAATCTGCTATACAGCTGTTCTTTCTCGGTTAATGTACACGTACAGATTAGCTACTTCATAGGCCCTCTGTGAAATTCTTGAAAATAGTCAGAAAATATGAATTGCCATGCAAATGCATATGATATCTTTTGGTCTCAGGAAGCAGGGAAAAAGACTTTCAAGCACTTGTCAGCTCCTAGCACAGTTACAGTAATATCAACCTAAGAGTTAGGTGTATTAAAAGAAAGTTATTCTGGTAGTGATANCTTGCCGATATTNTCAAAATTTCCAGAAACATACAATTGCGTCATTNCAAAAGATCACTCAACTTCACCTTTTTAAATCACAAAGCTGCTGTAAACAAAATTCACGCATAAGGCACCATAAGTCATTTAGCCTTAACACACCTANAGATACGTCAAAAAATCAGAAATCAGCTGAGGTTAATACCAATGCAGTCACAAAATTCGTTACAGGTGAAATCCAAGAAATCGTCTCAAAATTCCCAGCGGTACGCACTTATTGAGTTGATTGCTCCAAAGATATTAATTGACAGCTGAAAAGAACCGTTGATTATTAACTTGCTTATCCTAATTTTTCAATGCGGCTCGAATTTTCGATAAACTTTTCAAAATTGTAGTTTGCAAGCAAAACGAAACTTATTATCTGCAGATGCAATTGCAATACAATCTATAAATAAAGCTTTGGCCCAAGCCTAAGTACTTACCGTTTCTTTCCTTTAGTTCTTTAATTTCAGCTTCTAAATGGACGAGGTTTGTGTCGAAATCTTGCGGCAAATAATCGCTCAGCACGTTCGCTTTCTGATGGTTCTTCTGGATTTTTTGTTCAATACATTCTCGTTTGCTTTCAATTGCTGCCGTTTTATATCTTAACAAATAAAACCTTGCGAAAAGTTAAAGGATATCATCTTATTGCGAACAAAACCTCGATGGAGACGCAAGTGTTGAAACGGCACTTTGGAAATCATAACTATGAAGCATACCTGCCGGTATAATTGCTTGCGAGCAATACCTTTTTGTTGCTTGTGTATTAACGCCAGTTTTTAGAATTTTTAAATTTGCTCAAATTTGCTCAAAAATTGAGCAAAACAGCAATGATTCATTTGTTACGGAAAAAAAACGAAAAGAACTGGAAGAAAATTAGACAAGGTGGTGTGATACTTGAAAAATAAACTTTGTGGAAAATTTCCTTGCTCTCCGAACTAATTATTCTTCGCTAAGGTTAAAGTGGTCGGTTGCGAGAGAGTTGATAAGTTTGTTGTCGAGACGGATAAAAGACGCTTACTCACCACACAGATGGTCATTATCACGCCAGTATTGATGACGGTGAAATTACGTGACGTCTAACCGTGAAGCTCAAACGTTGTGCTCTACGTAGTGTTAAGCGCGGTTGTTTGTGATCATTCGACTTATGGCATAACCCTCAGTTTTTAACGAAATAGTTGCAACCGTTGCATTTTTACCTCGTATCATTCAATGTCTGCTGCAAAGAGTTTGTTTCACTTTCGCTTTCCTCTAACCACTTTTCCAACAGCAGCTTATCTGGTAAAGCTTCATCACAAGATAAGCCGAGTTCTTCTTGCGTTTCGTCGCGCTTCTGCTTCATGCTTGCGATCATGGCTTCCTTTCTCCGAAGGCCTTCACGAAGCACCTCAATCTTTGCTCTGGACATTTGCCACACATTCAGAGATTTCGAGTGTTATTTCCCCTAGCAGACGGCAAACCAAAACGGAGCCCAATCCAGTTGTAAAAATCTTCTTACTCAGGGTCCGTAGTGAGACTGTTCAGCAGTGCAGGGTTTAGCAAACTGATTAGTTTATCATAAACATTTTTATATTCTCAGGTTCATGAATTTTTTAATTTATTGACATATTCATGCCCATGCGTAGAGTAGTTCTATTACAAAAAACGCTTAGCACAGTCAATTGTAAAGGTGAACGGAGTCTTGTTTTTCTGACTTCACATCCGCTACTTTTGAAAAACAAACTTTGGGCGAAACGTTGAACTTCAGATAAAAGACAATTTCAAATTTGTTGTTTTTTCGAAGATACCAAAAGTACACTCGACAGGCAAGGAAACTTTATGTACACGCATAGATTTGCGATCTTTACTTGTCGAATGGCTGACTCTACCGCGGTTTTGAAAAGAAACTAAGGCGGAGCGTTGAGTTTGTCCAACTATTTCGCCGTCTTACAATAGAACATTGACAGACGTACTTGCCTCCATTATTTTTTTACTAAGTATTATGAATAAAAAGTATTTCACTCCAAAGTGCTGAGGCATGTTCAAAGACATGTTTGTCAAACTTTGTAACTAAAAAGGACAAAAACAGTCAATGATGCGTAACAATTACGATGTACCTGATAGCAGTGCTTCCCTGCACTTTGTATGCCTCGCTGTCCGGTCCGTTCATTGTCATTTTTAAAGTGTTGCTCTTGGAGAATAATTCTTCTACATCCTTGTTTAAACCTTCCAGGTTTGCATTCAGTTCAACTCCCACTGCATCTTCATACTGCATCAAAGAAAATGTAAGTAAATAGCTTGTAATTAACCAGTATAAGAAAACAGTCTACGCCCAACTTGCCACCAACAACAAACCCTGGTATACTCACGTTCGAGTTTTGTCACGTTAACCATAACGTCGGGTGTGCATGACCCGGTTTTCAAAAATAAAAAAATATGCTTTCCTTCAACTGCAGTTTATCACAAAAACTACACTGAAAATATGTCTCATTGAGCAGTTTGAGCACTAACAAAGTTACTTTGCACTCTAATATAATACGATTTTTGATGAAAAGGTAAGTATAGACCAATATAGCCAAGATTTCATATATGACTGAACTGAATTACTCATTAAAAAAATTATGGGAGTGAAGAACTTCTTTTCTATACTGCTAACAAGACCGTAGAAGCATGCGCTGAGTGAGTTTCAGCTCTTTACAGCCACCTGGCGCTTTATGGTCAATGCAGGGTAAGCCACCTCACACTAACCACAACGTCGGGTCAGCGTGACCCGAAATCACTACCTTTGCAAAATCGAAAAGCGCGAGGACGACCGCACGCGCACCTNTNTAAAGGCCGCACAAAAAAAATGAAGCTACTGAAGCGTGGAAAGCGCTCCGACGCGTGCTTACGTAGGTTGTGGTCACCGCATTTGACTCGGGTCACCGAGACCCACGTTAGTATTCCAGGGGTTTACGTGAATGAATTAAATCTTGAAAGATGTCAGAAAATACTGAAAAAATGTTTTACAAGCAAGCGATAGTCTGTATTCAACGTGAATCAAGATCTAAGTTCAAAACGATACAGGCTCGTTGNCAGCCTCTTGTGGGTCTTTCAACCTGTGCTGGGGTTTCAATTTTAAGAAGTGCNCAGGACATGGAACTTTTACTGCATCTTTTTAACAACGTGCACGTTTCACAATACGCTTTATTTTAGAACAAAAACACATACTACCAATAGCACAAAACGTTGCTGCAAGACCAAGTTCCCATATATTTCAAAAATTTGCTGACGCAAATGATATTTACATCCACAAAAATGAGGCAACAGGTAGGTTTATCCATGCCTTTTTGTGACTCAAACCACGAAATAACAGAAATGCAATGAAAAAAAAGCAAACCCTAAAGGGCAGAAAAATTAATTGCATGTTACTAAAAGTTAAAATGAGAAAAGCAAACGAGAAGGAATTCAGAATTCTGCAAATTTGTGTGAACTATTGAGACACAAAGGGTCGGCTAAAGACCTCGTGTTTCAATTACTCATCCAACTCTATTGTTGGCATAAGTCAATAATAAATTGAAGACGAAATCTGCTTGTGCCAGAAATTTGGAACTGTCAGTCATTCCTTTTAATATATATTACAATTGAAATGCCAATTAACAGTCGCAGAAAATCCGCAGAAGCTTTAGAACTGACATAAAAAGCACAAATTTTACAACTGTTGCTTTTCTACATTTACAATGTAGTGTTCGCAACGGAGAAAACAATTGATAAACCACAACTTGCAGCAATTCAGTAAAGCAGGCTTGCTTTTGCGGTTGACCTCCACTGTTGAAAGATGGGTTAACCAAATGAGTGTTGGTGTCGGTAACAGTATTTCTTGGCTATCACGAGTAGCTAGTAGCTAAGAAACAATAAAAAAGTTCCATCATCCTATTGGTGTTTTTTGACTTTCGCCCCTAAAATTTCCTAAGTTATAATCTATTCGGTGCAGTCTTGTCATAAAATTCTTCCAAGTTCTAATGCTACTATTGTTACGAAATATTTATGGCTACAACTGACAAAGAACGGTCATAGCATTAAATGGCTCTTATAGACTAGAGTCTGCTTACAGAGAACGGACTGACAATACCGTGATTGGGCTTGGGTGAAGTAGCCTATAAAATAACTGGCAGCCTTTCCCACCACGTGAAGGACGGTTACGTCAACGCGAATTTGCGGAAGTCCTCTGTCAACTGATGTAAGCACCTGCAAACACCTGGTTTAGAAGCAGTCTGCGAAAATCTCTATTGAATCTTTTCAGAAATAACTGTTGGTACTTTTTCATAAATTTTTGCGTAAAATCCTTTTCAAAAGCCATTCGAATCTTTTTATCTTTACCACACTCTCGCTGCGACTTCAGTTTAACATCCCAAATGCGAATATCCTTTAAACATTTCTCGTACCACCCTGTGTTGCCTGGATGCTATCAGGTGCTGTTCCAAACCAATAACCGGAACACACAAACGCTAGAAAACATCTTCAACAGCCGCACGACTTACAGACTCACGCTGTTGTGAAGCATGCATTCTTTGCCAATGATTGTGACAAACCATGAGTTTTATAAGGTAGTTTGTCTAACAGCCAATCGAAAACAGCAAATAACTATAAATAATAATAGATCGATAATTATTTCGATCCTAGACGCACCTTAATCCCAATTTTCTGAAAGCAATTGATTGCAAATAAATGCACTTCTGGAGAAAACGCAACCTGTAGTAAAACTTGATCTCAACTACGCACAGATTTCACTAGTACTCTTTGTCTTCGGTTATATCACAGTAGATGACCGCTTACCAAGTTACGAACTTGCAACTGGCGCACATTGAAAGCTACTCTGCACAGCAGTGCTTGTGAGCAGAAAATGCTTTTCTCTTCTCCAAACCTTAGTCCATGGGTCTCCAAACGTTTTTGTCCGAGGGCCACATAAGCTATTACACAACAGTTAGAGGGCCGGACATCTTACATGATGTAATTGTTTCGGGATTTGTTACATTCTATCAAATCAACGAGTTTTTCCTAAAATTATACAGTGTTGTATAGAATGGGAACCTGAAGCTTAGATTTGAAGAGTCTTATTCTCCCCAAGCCCCTTTGGCGACGTGCGAGAAGCAATATCAACCACAGCAACTAATTGTGATTTCGCCTTTGTTTTGATCTGTAAACATGTTTGACTACTTCGAAATCTTCAGAAGTGATTGTATAAGAAGTTGGGGGAAACCTTCTAGTGATTTTAAACGATTTTTCATAAAATGCGTTTTCACAGATGACGTTCCGATCACTTCACTTGGTAGCAAACGAAACTTGTATCAAAGTAAGTATCATGTAAGAAGGCTTTCTACATCAACATGAACATGGTGCGAAGGGTACATAGCTAACATTACGTTATGTGTTTTCCTGAAACCAAAGGTGAACAAAATAACAATCCATAACCAAAGGTGCATATTTTGAGAAGCATGGTATGGGATCTATTGATCTATTCACTGCTTACCGCTTCATCGAGGTGTTGCCGTAAGTCGCCAAGTCCATCTTGTTCGGTTTTGTACCGGAGGTTCAACAAATATTTCATGATCTAGAGAATAAATGAGGGTAAAACAAGTCTGAGTTTGGTACAAACATAATTCAATATTTTGGTTGTTTTTCAGTGAGGCTATCGCAAAAACACAAAATATTATTTCAGCAAAGTATCTTTGCACACAACCAGTTCAGGAAAAAAATTACTTCTACTTTTCAAAACGGTGACTGTACCTGTTTACGAAAAACATCTACAGGTTTTGATTTGCAGTAAATTGTTCAATGGAAAGCGCTTGTATTTTGAAGCTCAGACGTTTATCGACTATTTTGCACTTTGTAGAGAAAAAAGCTCTTCAAAGACGAAATGAAAAACACAATAATTTTGAAGTGTTTATCAAGTGCCTCCAAATATCTTCAGAGCTTTTTCTGTAAATGACGATTTTTACAATAGATATTCTTGATAAATCTCTATAAAACATTGTCATAGGAATCTTGGTGAAAATATCCTTTGACAAGAGAGGACAGGAATGAGCAGCACGCTGGTTTATGGCGGCAAAACGAAAACTTGGTGATATGTGGCTTTGACAATTTTTTTCTAGTCATTTAGAAAAGTTGTTAAACAACTTAAAACCACGGCAATTTCTACTTGTGTAAAAAACTTGCATTAGAACACATCTGTGGAAAGTTACAGCCAAGTCAAAACAATCAACAACCCTTACAAAAAATGCGTTGAACCAGTCTACGGGAAGTCATCGCACTCATTTTCGGCCATTTACAGCCACGTACTATACGCTGAACAAAGAGACAAAATATTGTAAAAGGAAGGAAAAAATTGTGTAAGTACAATTAACCTTTTCGCACACGTTTCAATCTTGCTTTCTATTAACGGCAAACCTAATGGTTAAATGCTAAATTACATCATTACAGATTTATAGACCGGAGAGTGTTGCAAACAGTTCAGTAAAATCCTAAATAAGGCTTCCTCTAGTTTTGCTGTGGCAAAACGCTTCAAATCCCTTAAGATTCTCTACTTATTTTCATAATACCTGAGCATCTAACAGCAGTCAATTATTCACTGGCTCCAGTGAAATTGTGGATACCAAAAACATGTGGTTTACGATTGTGAGTCATGCGTTTAGCAAGTGTGATGAAATTAGCCAAAACATTGAATACTTCTTGTCAACCGAGCATTTACATTAGCCCAAATTAGATTATTGTGCACCACAATTTTCAACGTCGTTTTATGTTCAGGTAAGCTCAGTTTAGCACCCTAATGCCCGAAGCGATGTTTGTGATAGATTGGCTGCCACAGCTCTGTGGGCATTTTCATTAAAAAAGCGAATTTGGAATGGTGCGGCTGTTTGTTATAATTCAACAGTATAAAAATGTTAACTTTTGTTGCTACGAGTCAACTCAGCTTTTAACTGTTGTAAACTTTCACTTCATTTCACTTGATTTTTTGTTCTTTGGTATAAAAAATATGACAGGTATATTGAAAATATCACAAAGAACTTTACAAACAGACTCCAACTGATGAGCCTAAGATTGCAATTTATATTGGTATTTACAAACTTCTGAGTTTTAGCCTCTTGCTGACCAATCAATAGTTAAATCGCAAATTTCGTGAGCCAATTTCTGCTACCATTAGTGCTCGACCTCACAGCCACGCTGCACATGTTTGATTCAGCAGTAATAGGCAAAAACTTTGCCTAAAACTGATGGAAGTTAAGCAATTTTTCGCATTTTTTCTTAAAATATTTTTGATTGCATTATGCGATTCAAGCAAAAAATATTTCTTACCGTTAGAGATTCAATCTTTTCTTCTTCCCTTTCAACAATACCTTTTAGGTCTGACACAAGCACGCCAATTTTTTCGTCTGTCAGATCTTCGCTTCTCAAATCTCCCATTTTCAGATTGTAGGTGTCAGACAAACTCTTAATAAGTTTTTCTCGTTCTTGTCTGGTCTCGTCATACGCTTTTAATTCAGCTTTCAAGATTTCTACAAATATCAATGCGATAAGTAAGTAGACCTACGATATTTGATTGGATTATTGGAAAGACTGTGGCTTCGAAGTAGTTCTCAGAATGAAGTGGCATTTTTGCTGAGAGAAATAATCAAGAAATCACGGTACAAACACGAATCATCTACTTTCTTTTTGCAGTGATGTGGATAGGGACGTAGTCTCTTTTGTCCATGCAAGGTACTTAGCAACCACGAAACGTTTAATAAGTGCAAGAAAATCGTTGCTGTTTCAAGCTGCGGTTAGAAAAAGCAAACGAAAGACGAACTTAAATGGAACTGATGATAATTTCTAGTGTTTCCGACCCGGGTTTTCCCGAACACGAAACCCGTTTTTTGGCTACTTTCTACTACCCGAAACTAGTTTTTTTTCAACTACCAAACCCGGGTATTTTAAAATCCTGAAATTGCTGCATTAAAATATTAGCCATTCTGATAACACTGAAGATGCAGATTGGGGCCTATAACGGCCAAATCAGCATGTTTGAACTTTCAACTATTATCATGAGGCACGAGGTGCGGGTTTTGCTCGGTGACCATCGTAAATTCGTTGTTNGTCCGCTTATATTTTNGTTCAATTGACCTATTCAGACGGNTCGTGATGTCGTTTTGCACATAATAGGTGTCGTCGCGAACTTTTGTCCTTTTGCTAAACTAATTAAATATCTACCACGTGAGTAAGTTCTTCAAAGGTATGTCGCAGTTTCGCAGTTACTAGCTAGTTCATTTATAAGCTGTTATGTGTTAGTTCATATACAAGCTGTGATTTCTTTGAAAAATCGATTCGCTCCTTTTCAGTTTGCAATAACTTTCCACAAAATATTTGGCTTTCCTTTAGAAGCGACTTTAAGTAGATTTAATCACACACATTCACTTTAAAGACGTTAGTGAGAAAAGACAAATCAGAAGCTTAGAGCCATTTCTTATAAAACGAAGCTCAACCAACACCAAAGTACAATTTGTGCTCCGTAATACAAAAGGAGGTGGTTCAAGCACCAAAGCTTGATCAACCATTTGAAATCAAAGCACAGAATCCACATAACCCATGAGAGTGAAGACCACGAAACTATTCAGGCACAGGAAGAGATCCTATCACAAATTGTGAAAAAGGAAATGAGTCTTTTTGAGGCTACAAAGAAGAGGTCAAATACCCTTGAAAAACTCTTTCATGCCTTAATTACAATCAACCCCAAATCAGTGGGACCAGAGAGGGCTTTTACAGCCACGGAACTATTTGTCACAAAACTCAGAAACAGACTGAATGATGAAAGTGTGCTTTGATTGTCATAGGTCAGTATTATAAACATCATTGAAAAACTGTGCTTAACCTATTTAACAATTCGCTAACAAATTGCGCAGGGACCAACAGTAATAATTTCACAATGATATTGAGTTTTTTTCGCTCAAAATCGCATTCATTTCAAAACTCGAAAAAACGGGATTTCCCGGGTTTCTTTTCTCAGCTACCCGAAACCCGGGTTTTAAAATTTAACCCCGAATTGGAAACACTAATAATTTCACGTATGTTACGTAATGGCGTAGGTGAGCCACCAAGCTACTGATTGATCACCATCTGCAAATCGGGCGAAAAAAACAATGAATCATGACAAGCGTGTGGATTATGCGCGTAAGTTCCATGGTGAACAAAATTTTAGCTGTAGTTGGAAGTTGGAGATTTTCTGCTGATTTACATCGATCTTTTAACGAATAACCACGAAATCGGCAAACACTCTCCGATCGTTATTTGCACACTGGACCGGACACTGCAGTCCAAAGAAACCAATGCTTACACAAGGAAAATGGGATAGTTTACCTATTATGTTCTGACACCTTACTTGCTACTCTATTTTTATGCTTCTACCTGCTGTTTTCAGGTGATGAGAGGCGTTGTACGGCAGGTTTATGGATTTTTTAGTAAATTTCATCATTCATATGTCTATTGTTCATTCTTCCCCTAAGTTAAGTCGGAGATAAAGTGTTTTTTTGTTTTAACAACCATTTTTTTCGTTTTGAGTCAGTTCCAAAATGATATGCTGTAGTGCAAAAGAAAAAATACTACCTTGACATTGGTTGTAAAGGATAGCACAGAAATACAAAGGCAAGACCTTTAACTGCAGTAAGCAAAAGTTTGTCCTGCGTCCTCACAAACTACTATTTTCACATGACATGCAGTTCGATTGTGTTTGGTAACGGAATACATGTTTCATTTTAGGTTAGTTTTCACGCTTCAGCTAGTTTATGCGTGTAACAAAGCGTGTAATTGGTTGCTCTAAAACTACGTTCGTTCTTGATTACCTCCGAACAGCACGTTATTTGAATGAGAACAAAAATGGTAGCGGCGAGAGCATAGCTGTGAAAGACGCGGTGCTGGAGGCAGTTTTCTCCTAAAAAAATACATTGAAAAGCCGCGGTTTGTTGGGTAAAATTATGTACAACGAACGGATACTTAGAGGCCTGCGCGGGTTGAAATATTTGTCCGCTCCCAAAAATTTTAAATCGGTCCGGCACCCGTAGGAATTTGAGAAATCTTGCCCGATCCAGCCCCGCACCTGCAGACTTCTAACCCGCCCCGTGCGCCCTCCCAGCCCGCGCCTGTCCCGCACTGTTTTCGTCCCAAACCTGCACATGCCACTGTGTCTAAAAACCACTAAAACTCATGCAACGTGTTTCACCGCTAGTGGCAATTTATTCAGTGGTTCCTTTCAAAGCCAACAGAATCTCTTAACCCCTAAGTCCCGCCATCGCCAAAATTTTGGCGAAGGTTTGCAACGCTATAACTCGCCAGCCGATTGAGCTAGAAAGCTGTTCAAACCATCTGTGACTTCAGCAAGTCGATACGTTGCGCATCATCACTGGGTGCCTGAAACCGACCTGCAGGGAGCTTTTACCAGTACTCTCGGGCATTCCACTGGCCCACCGGCGTAGGGAACATTCCACTTTCAAGCTTGCGCTCCAGGCACAGCTGATGAACTCCGGCTTCAATCTCCTGGAGACATTGTGAGCGTCATGGGAAAGTGCCACACCACCGGCCCAGCTTCTGATCACCCGTGCTGTTTGCCTCCCGTCTGACTCAGAGCTACCCCGGAGTCTATGGGTAGCACTGAATTGACTAAGAGCAGGCGTCGCCCGCTTTGGTACATGCCTATACCGCTGGGGCATGCTAGATACATTTAAATGCATCTGTGGTGCTGAGGAGCCAATCATATAATCTTCGATTGTAACATCCTCCGCGCTCCGAACCTCCTGGAAGACCTGCGTTCCACTGACATCAACAACACTAAATGCCTCGAGGACCTTGTGGATTTTGTCTGAACCACCGCTCACACGCAAGAAGAAGTGATCTTGCAAGAAATTCGTTCTGCCTGATGGCAACTGGCGCTGCTAATGAACGAGTGTTTAGTATGGATGAGCATGTCGTGAATAGCAGAGGAGCAAGTTTAAAGAGGTCGTCAGTGAACGACATACTCTCTTTGAACAGTGCTCTCAAAGCTGAAAAAGAAGCGCTCAAAGTTGACTAAAAGTTTCACATATTTACTTTACAGTGTTTTTTAAGAGCCTCTGCTTTAGGCAATGCGTACTTTAAAGCAAAGACACCTTTTGCATTTCAGTTTGCCAATATTCGGATGATTGTTAAGCTTGCAGTGTTTAGTTCAGACCTATCGTTGCTTAGGTTTGGACTTTTTTACGATTCCATATCCGTTAACGGAAAAAAATGCCACTTTACGTGAATATGATGCAGGCTACTTAAGATTTGGTGGTGGCTCTTTCTTTGATTACTATCTTGTCGTGGCGAAGGATCTTGAACACCTCGATGACCCTGAGAGCTATGCTTGTGGTAACATATGCCCCCAACAGGGCCACTCACGCTTAACTGGTCGAAGGTTAGAGGTCTAACGAAAGTAGTTCAAACTGATCTTTTCGTTTGGCAGCATGATTGAAGAGATACTGCATGCTACATAGTTGGAACTTACCAGTAAGACTGCTCGTGTGCATGCACAAAACCGTTATACTGCGGGGCAGCCTGGTTACGTCCCAGCTGTCACATTTGTTGCTCCGCTGGATCTGACGCATCTCTGGCCCATGGAGGATCTGCCCAGAGAAAACATATTCTTTCATTTTTTGCCCTGGTGCTCGAAGCCACTGGCAATCATGAAAATTCGCACAAAGATTTATTCACAACTGGCAGGCCGGGAGCTGATCCAAGAAGGTTCCACCGGTCCGGTTTGGCTTGCGTCCGAGGATGCGTGTCCGGCCGTCATCTGGTAACTATCTCAGCTAAATCAGTCACAGTGGATTAAAAATGCATTGTCTTGCTATTAATTAAAAACATGGCTACTATCAACGAAACCTGGCTTAGGTTGTGGATCAATCCACAAAGATTATACTGTGATACCTTTTTCTGGTCTGGTCCTTCCGATGGCGAGGGACCCGGCTTTGCAATCAAGAATTGGTTTCTGCGGTGCATCCAACAGCCTACAGTGGTAGCTTCTTGCTTGACGACTATGGGATGACACTAGAGCTCGAGATACAGAGGTTTCACAACTGTCTTCGCGGCCACGCAGGTGTTCTCCGCAGAGTCAAAGCATGGATTCTATCAATTACTGAGTTAGACTAGGAGTTCTATTCCATCTGGTTACCGGTCCGAACTGGCTGGCGATTTCAGTGAACGCATTGGCTCTGATAGCATCGCCTAGCTGAGTGTAAAGGGCCGAGGAGATGCGAGATTTCCGCACTTTGCCTTAATGGTTTATTCTGATGATGAGATTACTCTGTTTGCAATGAAAAGTTATATATAATAAACAGCAAAGCAGCTCTACAGGTGTGGTGGAGATGTATCGGCCAATCTACTATATCACGTGCTTCACTCCTGTTGGCGTAGCTGCTGCATACCTCAAAATCCCAAAGATGGCAACGTCATTACTCTCCACAAGAATAACAAAAGGACCGCAGCAGCTATCGCCAGATTTCCTTCCTGACCACAGCGGGTGAGATTCTGTCCCCGGTACTCCTTCCCACTTCCCAGACTGCAGACCATCGCAATTGAGATTCTTCTTGGAAGCCTTCGCTCCGTTTTTTTACGACTGCTCTCCAGCCAAATATACAGGCAGTATTGCAGTTCAACGGCTCAAGGTCAAGAAATTTTGATGTCTCTCGTGGTGTCAAGCAAGGTTGTGTACTTGCTCCTACTCTTTTCAGCAATACTGCGCTTCGCATCTCCTGACGGTCCTGGCATCTTGCTGTATTTTCGATCCAGGGAAATTTCTACAATCTTAAGGGCCTTCGTGTCAAAGTTTCGTCAAGTGTTGGTGTGTCAGGTTCTAAATGCCAAAGACGCCGGTCTCGTTTTTCAGTCCACTGAAGTGATGCAGGATATTTATAACTCATCTGAACCGGCTTGGTTCAAGCGCGGCATGTCAGAGAGCCTGAGTAAGACAATATTGCTCTATCAGAATATCCCACCAGTAATCATGATCTACTGCAATAACTTATCTGCGGTTGACATGTTTTGTTACCTTAGCTTTCTGGTTACCAGTACGAATGTTTTGGATGCCGAGATTCAAGAACGCACAGGGAAGGCTGAAACTGTTTTCAACTCATTCCACGAATGTGCAACAATCACAAACTTTGGCTTCATCTAAAATCTTGTCCTTACGAGTAATACGCTCTCAATGTCAGTATCCTGTAGGCTATTCTTTGGTATATTCTAGGGGTAGAAAAACTGTGGCCCGCGTGAACATTTGATATGTCTCGCATCAGAATTTTTATTACCTAAATTAGAGCACAACACCGCGTCAAAACGAAGCTCCATGATAAGCAGGTACTTAAAAAGTAAGTCAAGAAAAGTCACTCTTCCTCAGTTAGATAACGGTAGAATTTTAGAATAAAATCAATTGATTTTGCTGCCCGCCAGCGGTAATGCCCAATTCATGCGGCCCGTGATAGCAAATAGGTTTCCCCACCCATGGTACATTCCACGAATCGCCATCTTGAAGATTATCTGATATAATTCCACTTTCATTGTCTGCGTTCTATTTTAGGTATCTTGATCATGTACCCAACACGCAGAGTCGGAGTAAGGGCTCCCCGTATCATCCGACCGGGGAGGGCTAGTGAAAAGGGGTTCCAAAATCTCACTGAGGACCTCTGTTATTGACACACCAGAACTGAACTCACCAACAACTGATTTCACACATTTCCCCTTTCAACATTCATATTTATCTAATACGTCAAAGAAATTTGATCTTCCCACGACCTATAGGTTCTTGTTATCTAAGCCTAGCATTGCTCATTGCGAAGTGAATTCGCGTTCTACTGTATCGCACATTATCACCTTTGTTTACATTCTTGGCATTTACTTTGGAAACAGTTTCGCTCTATATGCATTCGATTCCGATTATCCGAATACCTCGCTAAACCGACATTATTTGACGAAACAAAGTAGTCCGGATAAAAGAGGTCTGACTGTGAATTGAAGCATGCTTTCATAAACATTCGTTAAACTAAATCGACGTTTTTGTTTATATAAATATTGTGTGCTAAATGCAATATATTGTATATTGAGGCCCCAAAGTCCAGGTTTAGGGAGTGCTCCAAACCACGCAGCAAGCGCTCTGCCAACACACAAAACCTGAATGATGAAATTCACGGGTGCCACCAGCATTTACACCATGATAAACGCGCTGTCTCTGTTGGGCGTGTCATGTTCAAACGCAAAAAATGGCTGTTCAGCAAAGGAACGTCTCTAGAGTGCTTTGGCAGTTGGGAGTCCCCCTCATCGTTTGCCATGATCTCCGCTTTAAAAATGCGTTGAAACATGAAATAAACTTCAATTTCTCACTTGATGAATGATAGTCATTTGAACGCAAACGCGATAACTGGCGTTCTACTCTTTCACGGGCAAAACTAAAATCTTCTCGAAGTCATATTGATAACTGCGAACGGCGTGACTGCTGTCGCTGCTCTCGACACGTCTTGAGTCCAAGATAACGGCTGTGAAAATCTGGTGGACTTCAGCTAATAAACTTACTTTGTTGAAATGTGATTGCAAGAAGAATGTAGTTGTGCGCAGTTACGTAAACAGCGATTTTCACATGGGAACTAACACCTCAAAGCAAAAAGCGGCATCTGCGCGTTTTGCATGAGCCAATAGCACTCATTCATTATCTCAGAAAAAAACGGTTAAAATAAGGCAATGCAATAGGTTTACTTTAGACTTTGCTTCCGTACGTTTTGTCCCAAGTCAATTTTATTTGCGTAATATTCATACCAAAGGGAAGCAACGTTCAGTTTCTTTCGAGCTTCGTTCAATACAAAAATTGCTGAATATTTATTGAGGTATGTGTATTCTAACGTATCAAAATATTCAGATGAAACATACCGATCCTAGGCTGTTAGAAAAGCATGCACTAAATACCTTCACTGATTTGCAGTGATTTTTGCTCTTGAGAGTAATTGTCAATCTCCTCCTGAAGACGGACTATTTGCTTTTCTGAATCTTGTAGAAACTTTTCCAGGTCTTTCAAGTCATCTTTTACCTTACGCATTTCACATTTCAGCTGAGGATCTGTACCCTGAGAGTTTACAACGTGTTCTAAGAAAATTACGCAGGTATTTACTCTTGACATTGCATATTTTTTGCTAACACTCATTAGTAATTTACTGATTATTAGTGTAACCAAAGACAACCAGTGGCGCTACACGAAAATAGCAAATAAATTTTGATGCACATGGTACCACAATTTCTCCTTTTTCTTAAAATTAGTTAAAAAAGACTTCATTGTCTAGACAGAAACGACGCAGAAACAAGCAAGCACAACCAAAATGCAAAGCATTTGTTTGCGGTGCAGCCAGCATAGCTATTCGTGATTGCTGTGAGCCATGAGGTATTTTGCGTTCTCGTAGAACTGCTGTCCCGTGACCATCCTCAGAGAAAAAACGGATATGAAAAAGAATAAAGAAGAACGTCAGTCTCTCACCGTTCACAAATTGTCACGAATTTTCACTTTATTTTCCCAACTTTCCCAAATCTTGCCAGCTTTTCTGGCACGTGTGTTTCTTTCGGCCTCAGAATTCACAAACGCTGCTCGTAATTGCTTAATTTTGATAAATTTGGTTTCCATTTGTAGCGGCTGGCTCCACAGACCCTTGTCCATGGGCGTTCGCAGAAATATTTCCAGGGGGGGAAACGTCGACATTTTGCTTATCTTTCTCAGGTTTCAATGTAAATGAACGTTCATAGTTCCAATTTCAAGGGGAGGCAAATGCCAGTTTTTCCCCTTGAGGACGCCCATGCCCTTGTCGTCTAAAATCTATGATCTAAGCGAAACAAGGCGTACATTTTGAAGACAGGTACACAATTACGTTGGATTGGATGGCAATTTAAGCTNCGCTACATGAAACGCTGGAATAGTAAGGCTGTTTAAACAAATTTCGGATTGGTTACACACTCGTCCCAATAAGCCTTTTGAAACCAGTAATTCTAGTATTCAAACGTTCATTTTATTTTTTTATTGTTGACTGTGCAGCAATGCCTTTGTATTCATTGCTTACTGGACAGATTTTACTTTTACTTTGCTTACTAACTTGCTTGGAGGCTTTTTATACTCTGGACAAAATGGGTTCTATGTTGCTTCAACTCATCGAAAGTTATTGGTACTGTATTTATAAAATATAAAATTATTGTCAGACAATCAGTGCAACTGCCACTTGCCAAGAAGCATCGGTCAACTTGCTTTTCCAAACGTTTTCGTTCTTCGACCATCTGATCTTTACGACTGTTCTTTCCTTCAAGTTGGAAATTCAGATCGTTGATCTTTACCATGATATCGTCCAGCTTCAACATCTCTGGCGTGATCTTTGCGATCTGGTCATTTGCTTTACGAATTTCATCATTTGCATTTCGTAACTTTTCTTCCTTTTTCTTTTTGCAATATGCAACAAAACAGCTATTTGCTAGCAGGTTTCTCAAAGACAGCATTTACAGAAAATACTATGCAAGAGCGTATTAACATTTACATCTTTTAAAAACCTAGCTCTTTGGTTTTGGCCAGAACTACTAAGAAAACGCCGAAGTGTTTATCCTTCCGTTAATATCTATTCAATGATTTTTCAAAAAACTTTTAACTAAGTTGCAAATTGGTAATTGATTATTGTTTTGCTGTGTCTTGTGTCTACAACCTTAGTTTTATCATATACAGATGCAAAAGCTAACATATCACCTTGCTTGAAAGACTGCAACGTTTCCGAAACCGGATTTGAGTGCCAGTCATTACGTAGTTACGTAAACGCGAAATCCCTTCNGGTGCTACGCAACCTGAGGCACAAGTTCACTTTGATGGAACTTTGTTTTTTCTTGAGGAGTTTTCTCTCGAGTCAANATTAACAATCATGGTGTGTNAAATTTTTATTGAAGATGTTTCTTGCCTTATTAGTTGCTACGTNCAAGCGTGTTTCTGTAAGGCAGGGTNGTTCAATGAGAAAAGAGATGCATGTTAACGAGACTGCTATATATTGAACCTGGGCGAGGAGTGCAACAAGATGCGTCAAATTAATTTTCTGTTTTGCAATAGATTTTCATATAAAAAGCGCAACGGTTTTCAATACATTATAGTCATCATATTGTACTTACGCTAACATTTCTCTTCTCATCCCATGTTTGGCTCATTCCTCTCAATAGAGCTAGTTGACAACCGAATCAGTCTCGCAACCAAGGGGTGGGCAACCGTGCAATTGCCCCTCCCGAAATTTCCGAATCATTTTAGTTGTTAGGTGAAGCAACAAGCTCCAACCGTTTTGCCATCCCCGAAAATAGCGCAACAAGTTGTAATCATTTCCTCCCCATCATTTTCTCCCCCCGAAAATACCAGCTGATTGCCGCCCTGACCAACATTATAACCAATCTAACAAAAACCTGAAAATTTGCTACACCAGTGGCGATTCTAGAGGGGGCTGGGTGGGCCATGGCCCTCCCAGAATTTTTGTTGGCCCCTGTTTGGCTCCTCAGTTTTTTTCTTAATTTCCGGTTTAAGTTCGTTTGGTTGACATATGCAGTAAAAAACTTTCGGCCAGCAATATTTTAAACGATAATTTAGAAACCCTCTAGCCTGCATTCAATTTTCCCAAATGCATGATAAGCTGTGTTGTTGTTTTTGCCGGTCAGGTAACTTGAGTTGTTTATGACGACACACACCAGACGTTGCTCGGATCCTGCGTGAAATTTAGTCAGACCGCGGTCGTGGTGTTAAAAAATTCATTTCGAAACTAAGAAACAGTCACATAAGTAGGAAGATTGATCTTTAGTGCATTTCAGTGTGAGATGGAACTGGATATATTACTGTCAGCAGATTGTTGCTTGTCCCAGTAGCATAAGGTTTGTGAAAGCATCAACAGTGGGTTTCGGTTAATTATCCGAATTTTTCGTGGATGCAGTAGTGCGTTCTGCTGCCTTGTGTTTACCAGGGGAGAATCCAGCCAGTAAGGTTAGGGAGGCGATTTCAGTATTGTTTGGTAGCCAAGTCTCATTAAGGTTCACTACTGTAAGAGAGATAAAGTATACTTCACAGCAGGGCCGCAACCAGAGGGGGGCAATCGGGCAATTGCCCCCCCGAAATTTTCACAAACGTATGTATTTGTATTGTGCAGCAACAAGTTACATCATTTTGCCCCCCCCCGAAAATATCAGTTGGTTGCGGCCATGCTTCACAGCAAAGCTGTGACAAAACAGTGGACGGCAAAATGGCCTTATATCGCGAATGCTGTTTTCCGAATTGTACAAAATCAAGGTGATTAAAGATATTTTCGTCGGTTTTAAAGGGGCGCGATAGCCCCAATCGCCCCCTGGATTGGCGCCTGGTGTATACGACTTCGAAACATCTTGCGTAAATGGTTCGTGACAACTGTTTTAACTCTACCTGCACATGTCCTGCAGCCTCAGAATTTTGTACGGAATTTCTGTATTGATTCAAAAGCAATTCATTCTCGTATTTCAGCTCTTTGACCCTGAATTCAAAAATTTCTGTGAAAAAGACACTTGAAAGAATTCGCAATTCATATCTATTTAGTGAAAATGGTTTATAACATGAAAGAAATTTGGCAAATAATTAGCTTCGGAAGAAGTCGAAGGTACTTTTATCGCTCGAGCAATTTTTTTAATTTATAACTACCTCAAAAGCTGCGTTTGCTTGTTACTGGTAGCAGTAACTCATCCCGTCACTAGCGCTTCATACAAGAGAAGTTTTTCAAAATTGAAATTAGTGAAAACAGTTTCCAGAAATTCCGCATGACCAGTGAAATATGGGTTACATTGATCTACTTTCAATTGAAAGGTACGAGCTGAAAAATAGATTTAGATGATTTCGTTAAATGAATTTGACAGTCGACATGATCAATCGAAGGATTAAGTCACATTAATATGATGATGATATAAAATTCTAACGTAGACTGTGCAGGGATCTGCATGAGAGTTATAATGCTCAAGGTCTATATCTCTGAATCTTTTTAGGTTTAGAGTAAGTGCGTGTTTCGCTTATGACAAGAGAGCCATAAATCAACGCAGGGTTGAAAAGTCAGCTTTTGAGGATCAGTGGGAGGAAAATTCAGTGTGAATATTAAAATGAACGACTTTCTTGGGAAAATTCTGCAAAACAGGTTTTACACCTGCTGTTATATCTTGCTATCAGGTACACGCCCTAAACGCCGATGCACACCCATCAGCGGCGCTGCTATGCTACTTAGGTGCAACTGGTGCCGAAACCTCGCTGCTGTTAACTGCATACCGCATTTAATAGTCCTTACCCTATCCACGCTGCAGATGGGCATTACACTTGTAATAGTAGTTGCATGACATTGTTATGGTTACACCACAATCACAAAATGTCCATAATCTCCCGCAAAAACGGATTAGTGTAGTTGGTAGTTATCTATTCTTTAGCAGATGGCTTAACGTTTATGTGCTTGATAGTAAGAATGAAACAAGTTGGCTAGTAACAGCCTACTTGTCTCTGTGTCAAGATGGAATTCGTGGTTGGAACCATTTTGCTTTTATGTGAATTGTATATTCACTTTCGTGGAGCTGTTTGCGTTCATGTGGGGTCGGCGCAAGTGAATACGGAAAATAGTGTTTCGTTTCACATGTGTAGTGCTGTGGAAGTTGCATGGTTAGCACAGAATATTCGACATAGCAGCACACGTGTGTACAGTCCCNTCGCCACGGGGGGTTTTGGGGGCTAACCCCCCCAAACAAAGCTCCAATCCCCCCAAAATGAAACATGAAACACTATAGATCAGTTGAGTTTTTGTCAATTTTTAGAGTGTCAAGCCCCCCGCACAAACCCAAAGCCCCCCTATTGAAAACTTTCTGGCAACGGTTCTGCGTGTGTGATTGCATCTGCAGTGGCGTTTAGGTGTCCCTAGTGAACAATAACGCTAGTTAATATTCAACGATATTNACAAGCCTATGTTNGGTTGATAGCGTTGATCATAGCAACTTAATCTTCAAAGCAACGAAAAATCACCATGCAAGATAGACATTTATGTTGGCCTCCCTACCTTTTCCATAGCCCCGCAGTCCACTCCCCAACGCTTTTTATTCAAGAATCAACACTGGCTATAACTGATACAAATAATTCGTAAACCTACCTCAAGCCTTTCAGAACGTGCTTGAGCATCCGCGCAAATCGCTTCGAAAACCATCAGATTTTTTGCCTCTTCATCAGCCAGTATGTTCTGATTTTTCTGACTTTTCCTGATTTTGTCAAGTGCTTTTGTATACCTGAAATAAACACGTAACTAATGCAACAGAACTTTTCAAGAGACTTATTTTACGCTGCTTTTGTTTACAATCGTAGCAAGGGAAAAGAACCATGGAAGCAAATGCTTTTGAAATACAATCACATCATGAGTTCTACAAGATACTGCACAAAACGAGACACATGCGTGTATGATGGCGAAAGAGTGCTTTTTGTTTATTACAAGTATGTACTTTCCACGATGGGTGTAAGCAAGGAATCGATCAGCAAATTTTTAATAGGAAATTGATTTCACCTAAAATTACGCATCCTCAGTCCT
>JGI24159J19872_10000657_pt1 | contig 32942 bp, 23 predicted proteins | sample Ectturendosymbi4_FD_19872 | JGI IMG/M metagenome (IMG submission 19872) | reverse complement strand
GCCATGCAGCAATTTATTGCATTAGAAACTGTGCTAGGGACAATCGCTGATTGAGTTTCTTTACACGTTGAAGTGCTTCAAAGTTTATTTACCAAAACAATGTTATCCTAGTGATTTAAAAAATCAGCTTGCCAGCATGCAAAGCAAATTTAATCACTTTTGTACTTGTAAACACCTGCATTTGTGATTTTTATGATTGTAATAATCTGGTTTATATTTGATTTGTCAATTCAATTTCTTTCGCGACACAAAAATTACATTTCGCGACCCCAAATGGGGTCGCAGCCCATGGTTTGTGCAGCCCTGGTCTAGATAACCTTTCAATGTTTCACAGTTTTAAATTTATATGTGTGAAATGACTGCTGCTACATCGTTTGTTCACCGAAATCCAACATAATATTGATTGATTTTAAGAAACCATTAATGAGAAATTAGCGATAAAAATTTGAAAAATATTTTGTTTGCATTTTTCTAAAACCAACAGCATGAATGTCTTCGGGCTTTTCTAGGTTTTTTTCCTCGTTTGTCAGGGATATCAATAACATTCCAATTCCCAGTGATAAAAAGAATTATGTCACTCGTTACCTCACTGCTGGTATATGACTGAAGCTTATGTTTCATCTGATTTCCCTTTTCAAATTAATGTTTCATAATGTGCGCCGAAGTCAACTCACATTCATTTCTACAGAATGCAGTGAGAAAGATGAAGTGGAAGACTCCTTTTCCTGTGGCACATTTAAACTGGACATACTTCTATACCACCCATGTTAATGTGTTAACATTTTCCTTGCAGTGTTACGACTTAAAGGAACATATTCCCTGTCTCGTTTAAACCCAAATTTTTGCAGGTGTTCAACCTGTAGTGGTGAAACTAAATTTTAGATATATACTTTTTACTTGCGCCAACTATGTGCAAACAAGGGAGTAAATCAAAGCTAAAATATTACTGAAGTTAAAGGGATAAACTGGTGAGAGGCGAAAGCCTTTTTTTCTCGCTTCGGCTTGGAAACGTCAAGTCGTCATGCCCCCTAGTTAGACGATTGATCCGCGCTACTGCAACAACAAGGTTGACCCTTTAACTAGTAGGTATCTCCGTGGGATCGTAAACTACAACGAATTCCTAATAAACATCACGACCATACACCACCTGACACGCAGTAGGCTCAGTTGGAGGAGGAATATACCAAAGTTGTAAGCGAGGTCTTGCTAGCTGTCATAACACTGCAAACTAGGGAAGGCTGCAGACTGCGTGGAAATATGGCCAGAAATGCTTTTATAGCCTTGAATAGAGCGGTTACGTGGCTGACTCGTGTGTGTCAAGTGGCCTGATGTTCTGAAAAGGCANCACATCAATGGCGGATCAAGACCAGGCGTTCGGGGGCAATTGTATAGGGGAGTGCTAAAATATCTTCACTTGTTCAAATACTGCAGAGTTTCGATGTCAATCGTTTGGTGTCACACAAAAAATTGTTACCTTTTTTAGGCCAAGAAAGTTGTGATTTTTTGGCTGAATTAGGCAATCTTTCAGGAAATCACCACAGTTCAAAAGTACTTTATATCAATTTCAAATCTTTTGAAACCGGTCAAAAAAGATGAACTGCCATTTTTCACAAGCTACACAGTAAATAACAACACTCATATCCCAAGTATCCATGGCGTAGGAAGGATGTTGCAGGGAGAAATAGTGGGTTTTTGAATGGGGGTGGCCGAAAGGATTGCTTCCAGAGAGTATGAACACTATTCCTATTGCCAACTCAAGAGAAAAAAATTTTGTACCAAAGCTTTAATATGAGAACATCACATTTCAAAGTCCTGGGGGTCCTTGCCTCCCTCGTTCCGACGCCCATGCTGATAATTACAAAATATATTCGGAAGTTGTACGCTAGAACATGCCACGCGCTAGTGTTTTACACTGTTTTGGTTATGCGTATAGCGATATAAAAAATTATGTCTGAAGAAACGTACTCCCGACCTGGTTAGATGTAGAATGATTCTTCTTACACTGACAAATAGCAACTCAACCCCTACGGTAGGAGTCGAGCACGTAAGCAAATGGCAGTCAAGTTTCCAAACAAAGCTTGTACATTTGCATGTACATGGGATTCATATTTATTGCTGCAGCAACATTTCAAAAACAAAAAATGAATTAAAAGCATTTGCTGTGACATTACTCCCACGGTAGGAACTATGCTGCCAACCGTGAAAACGATCCCATAAACGCATGATAGATTCACATTTGGCCTGAAAATGTGTTTTCTTCAATCAAGTTTAATACTGCTTCACATTCTTGGACAGTGGATTCCTGTTGTGAGGAAAAAAACATCAATCTCACTAGTCAAGATATTACAAAGAAGTTATATGCGACAGTGTTCAACAGAAGCAAGACCCCGACAGCACAATGTCTAAGAGTTTGCATTAGACTTCCTTAATAATCCCAAGATTTTTGCTTGTTGTGTGTCTGTCTATAAACATTTTCCTCACTTTTTCAGTCAGCACCACCACAAACTCCACCACAAAAAACTTTAAAATTTTTACCAAGGTGCACACCCTTTTCGTTGTTGCCGGTGTTGGGGACCCCTCACCACAACATAAAGAAAACAACAACACAACCTCTAACCAATCATCTAAAGTAGAAGATATTCCTACGACATTACAAGTCAAAGATTTTAAATCAACAGGAAACTGTAGTAATGATGACGCATCAATAGAGGAAAAAACGTATAATGACATTGATCCTCATGCAAACGTTAATTCATCATTAGAAGATCTAAAGGAAGAAATCACCTTGCCTGAAAACAGAAAGATTGTTGATGATGATGTATTTTGTCTGCAGACTCGAGGTCCATAGTTCAAACACACACTTTCTGTACAACGCAGGTTACAAACGTTTTGCAACGGCATTGGAGGCTGATTGACAGGTTTACAGACATTTACTACACATAACGTTTTGCAGCGGCGTTGGAGGCCGAACCACAGGGCTACAGACATGTTCTTAACACTATTGTTTAATTGTGAAGTACTGGATATCAAATACAAATTTATTAGCAGTGAGACAATACTTTAACCAAACTCGAGAATGAACAATCAAGCTAGATGGAAACAAAATCCTTTTCCAAGATGTAACCATTTGGATTCTGTATTTTGTTATTTGTGTTCTTGTTTTGTGTATTTCGTCTTGGACACTTCACATCCATAGTGTATTTATTGCTTTATATATGCATATGTGTTTTGCTATGCATAATAGACATACATTGTAAAGATGGACAACAGAAAGAGAAATAATTCAAGAAAAATTCGACGTTTGACATAAAAAATGAAATAGAAACACTGGAAATTTAATCCTGGTTTATTTATTGTATTGAAGATGGCATTACCAAAAAGAAGAGGTGTTGAAGTGGGAACATTGTTAAGAAGATATTAAAGCAAGTAAAACGATGAAGTTACATGTACGTTTGAAAATACTTCAAAACCTATCGGTCCAAATATTTGTATTTGCCCTATCTCTCGTGTACATTGTAAAGGTTAAAATATGCGAAGATACAGGCAAGCGTGATGAAAAGCACGTACCATGAACTCAAGTGCATAATTACAGCCAAACGCTCATATTCACTGAGAAAAAGGTTGAACAACTTGATGAAGTGAATTACTGTTCCTTGCTGGAGTTAATTTATAATATGTCCATTGAAACATGTCTTCAAAAAACTTCACAACTTGAATGATCCATTGCAGTTACTGCCTGTGTAACAACGTACAATAAAGCTGCAACTTGCCTTTTTCAGGAGTAATCTATCCAACATCACAGAAAAGCATGCAATCTCCACAATCAACGAATGTTTTTTCATTGCCAAAATGTTTCAGTCATTTTTCGTGACTTATTCGTATTACAAACAAACGCTTCAGGCACGCTTTGCGAAAACAAGATAATAAACTTGTCACTTCGTTCGGGTCAACCCAACGTCCATGTTTGATTGCACGTTTCGCGTAGGTAATGAGATTTAATTTTTGATAAATCTGATGGTAGTTTTTTGAATGCCATACTGAAACATAATTTCATTCCAAAAATTCAGATTAAAAGTCGAAAGATGTGTTAATCAATGATTGCAGTAATTGTCATGTCTTCTCTGCGACCAACAACCAAATTAATCATTTATTGCAAAAGCATACTTTTAACGTTTGTGCAAACTGCTGATAGACAGGTACTCAAGTGTTTTTTGAGAACTTGGTAAGAAATATTTAAAGTGATGGCACTTCTGGTGATCACAAAATCATGTTAGTTGAAGAAATTTACTGATTTAAAATAGGTTTGAATGAAGCATTTAAAAAATATCTTTTCTGAATTGTGCATTGCTTGCTCACAGCATAACATCGTTGATTAACTTTAATATCGTTGCAGACATAGATTTTCAGTCACGCTTCGCGGGTTTCAATTGCAGTAAAATGTAGTTGTTTAAATGCCTGCTGCCTGATACCTGAAAATATATGTTTGTCAATTGTGGGACCTCTGCTGTAAACAAATATTTTTGAAACACGATTACACCAAGTTTTACATTGATTTGTCTTCAGCATAAAAATTACTGTGTTTACATGGCGCTTTTCATTGTGGCTAAATTCTGGCTTTGTTTCTACAGTATTGTAGCTTTGTTTTTGCTTATCATCCTCCATATTGTGGCTTTTAACGGCTTTGCTTACGAGGTGGTCCACAGCCGCAAAGCCATCATGTATTGTGGCCGACGTGCAGGTCGATGTCAGGTGGTGGTCAACGTTGTTCACAATTTTCAGATGGCAACAGTTGAAAAAAACACCTATACTAAATGCAGTGTAAACACAGTAATTATGTTCTCTAAAATACGAGTGGTTTTCAGCATCAGGTATGGAAAGTTTTAAAACCAAATGATGTCATAGCTTCCAATATGCTATGTGTGATTTATCAACTACCGGCAAACTTTCCGAGAAATGCACAATCTAATTTGCTTTTCCATGTACAGTTGTACATATGTTTGCTTTGTCGAAATGTTGGACATTTCTCTGAACCATTGCTTTCATTAATTACATTGAGTTTGATTAACGACCAGGCATTTTTGTGGTGCGGTCGTTTATTCTTTGCTTTGTTATGTTTGCTAAATGCTGCTTAGTATCAGTTGCTCATGAAGGCTTTTACCTCCTGTTGAAATGAGCACTTTGAGAGATGAAGCAAAGAAATGTGAGAGTATTTTGAGAACGTTACGCCAGAAGCACCCAGGAAGCACAAAAAGAATGACAACAATCAATAGTTTGACGGCTTGAGAAGGATCGAAACAACGCCTCGTTGCACACAAGTGTTTTTAGCCAGATCTCAATAATCTAAAGCAATGCTTTGACTCCCACCTTTTTTTCTATCTGGAATCGTATGGATCTTACAACAGGTCGATCTCATAACATGGTCGCACTGCTCACTTTTCCCAGTTAGTTCACTAACAAGCCTAATGCACATGGTCAAACGAACATTTAACGTCCAATAAATATTTTAAATCCATTTCNATNATACCGTTAGAGGTTAGAAACCATTGAAGCTTTCTGTGGCTTTCAGCAAGTAATTAAGTAATTAACGTATTACTATTAGGCTCGGTGTTTGATTGAAAGACTGAAGGCAGAAACGAGCAGTGCCGCCTTGAAGTTTTACAATTTGAAGCACATTGGATTGCAACTGTTCTTTACAACCACTCCTTTTTCATGTTTTCATTGTGGACGTGTTTTGCTCAAGCTAATGGGTTTTAACTCAGTCGTCAGTAGAGGATCACAGATGAGCGAAAAAATAGGTTAACCATAACATAGAACAGGGTAGATGTTAGTAAATACCAAATCCCTTTACATAACTGTTATCTTGATTGATGTGTACGCGCAGTCCTTCAATACTAAATTTCGTGGAGTTTGTCCACAACCTGCAAGCATACAGATAAAAACCACAAGGAAGGAAGCAGTATTTTTTCACTGCAGTTGAGCATTGTGCAAAGATAAGGCTGCTCTCTGCAGAGAGTGATTTTACTTGTTTGTGAATGTCATTGTCATTTTTCGCACAAGTGCTGCGAACGCAATGCTTCGCACAGATACAGCAAGCAAAAAGAGGTCACGTGCTGCGATCACTCTATTGTTGCTTGTTCGCAAGAAACTACCTATATAGATAGCGCTATGGGCATGAAAAAACGGTTTGTAGGTCATCCCTTCTTAAAACAAAGCACGAAGCGTGTACGCCATCGATCTTTTCGAAGCAATGCCATCATGTGCTGATTTCCTCACAGCTGTCGCCTTCTCAGAAAGAGTGCGAGACTAATCCGAGCTGAGAACAAAAGAACGCAGCTGTTTGCAAATGCAGTACAATTGGCTGAAGAAAAGTCAATAATTTCCATCACAGATGTCACCCCGATGAGTACAACAAATGTAGGCCACGAAAGAAAAATCGTTACTATCTGAATGTTATCAAAAGGTTTTCTATGCAGGCTTGAAATCGTCCCGAAACATTTTGACAAATTTAAGCCCGAAACTTGGCCCGAATCGAAAAAGCCCGACTTACAACTGTGGAAGCAAGCAACAACAGATATCACCCGTGACATCATTCTATGAACTTTCTTGACTGGTCGTTCCTGGAACTTGGCGTTCCTGGAATTTGACCAACTGTGAAGCAAATAGGCACTAAACAACATTTTTGCATGAATTTCACTCGAAGAAAGTCTGAATAATGAAGACAAATTTAATAATACACTTGCAATCAAAACCAAGCAAACATATCTGCAGTAGCATCACTTCACGTTAATAAAACACAAGTGTTGCGATCGTAGAGTGCATAGCTTCACACTGTGGCAGTAAGCAACAACAGCTTGTTGCTTGTTCGCATCACTTGCAGATGGGTGCTCGTCTTAGCTCACATTCTGTTCGTTATGCAACGTGAATTAAACACCGCGCCGACCGGGAGATTGCAACACAAGGATAAAGTAGTGCACCCAGATATTTTACTTGTTTAGCGAAATCCTCACCNGTACCATATCGATTGGATACATGATGTTTATACGTTTGAAGAGAAAAGGCACCCAAGCTGTTTTTTTTGCATTTCAAAGCAGTTTCAGTTGCAGCAGCAGCATATTCGCAACAACTATTCTGAAAATGTTGAAGACCGCTGATAGTGTATATCTCAATCAATGTGCTTCACAAAATCTTCGTTTTCACAGGCAGCAAGATTCAGGAGAAAGATTCAGGATGAAAGGAAGTAGTCTCTCGTAGCTGAGATTTAATGATTTCTTCAAATGAAAAAGTGCGCTTTGCACACGTTTACCTTGACATCATTTCACAAATCGTTTTATGGTGTTTTGAAGTTAATGTTGTTTGTCCTTTTCCAATGACTGAAATAAGCATTTTTTGTAGTAAGCGTTGCATGGGGTTTTGTTTTTGCATTTTCGTTTCTAACAAATGACAGTTTTTGAAAAAGGCGGAGGAGAATGCACAGCATCACACGTACAACCACACCCAGGTAGCGTTTTGCGTGCAGCATTGCAGAGTTCGCATTTGCCTTAGCGCAAGCACCTTGGCACTCGTGAATGTGCTCCGATGGCAAGTCAAGTCAAGACAAGCGGATTCTGCAAAGACATCAAACTAAATGACCATCATGTTCTTTTTTCAACTATCAAATCTACCGTTTGGATTACTAGTTTTTGAGCATAAGAAAAGGACTGAATGTACATTTCGCAGAATTTGGATGACCAATTCAATTCAGTTTTTTTTGTAACCCGACCGAGCACAGAAGACTTCGTCAGGAATACAGGGACTGGAAGCGATGGCCGTAGTTGTCATTTAAGTCACATTTCTCACAAGTTCATGTAAAACAACAAAATACAAATAAAATACCATAGCAGAATAAACAACAAAAAAACAAAAAAAAACAAATGCAAATATCAAGATGTTGCACTAAGTAATCAACACCAAATGTTGAACAACTCAATCTCACATTGAGCTCAGTCAAACCAAGTCCAGTTTGCACTGTAGCAATCCACATCCCTCAGTCTATGAATCAGCCATCCCCACAGCAGAAACACCGCTCAAAAATACGTGGTACTTCTCAAAAGAATCAATATCGCGAAACGAGGCCGTCTAGGAAAAACGACAACAGTAGCTCGCAGCCAACCTCGTCATCATACAACAAATACTTGACATGGTAAACACAGTTGGCTGTCAAAAGTTTTCACATAAATACATTTTGGAAACACTTTAACCGTCAAAAGTCCATTCCAAATTGTATTTGGAAACACTGTTGTCCACACAGGACGAGCCACCGCGGAGAAGACAAAAACTATTCTTTTGTTGTAAAAACGAAAACTTTTCGAACGCAAAGTTAAAAGTTCCAGTCGCCACCATGTGCTGGACGCGTTTGTAGCATTTCAGTTGAATCAGGGAAGGTAGCGTGAAAGTACAATGATTTGGAACAGTTCATGGTGGACGTTGCAGAAGTCTGCGCGGTGTGTTTTTATGCGAATCGTGTCGTCAAATAATTACTTTACTATTAAATCCAATTACTGTGAAAGGTCTAGTTTTTCGAGGAATCAGTCGACTGCGCTCTGTTTCTTCTTTTTCCGATGATTCAAGCTCATTCAGTATCTATGATCAAGTAACCAGTCTCCACGATGTCGTTTGGATCCATCAGCAAAACGTTTAGTACGAAATTTGAAAGAAGAGGTTCATTGATTGCGCATTTGGCAAACAACGTTATTTCATTTTTTTAATTTCAGGTAATGCACTTCGATATGGATCCTGTTGTTGCGCTTTGTAGATGCTTTGAAATGTTTGATATATTTTCAAAACACAACAGAGTGTATGTAATCTAGAGGCTTTATTTTAAAGACTCAACAGAACCAGGAAAACGATGATTTTCTACCTCACTGCTTGCTTGTTCTCAGGGGAATTGTTGGCGTCTGACGTCATAAACAGACTGTGCTCTGGGGCGATTTTCTTTTTCATCACAGAAGCTCGCTGGTACAGACTGCGCAGTTAATCTGTGCACGAGTTGCGAGATGCGTTTAAGGAAACTGTTGAAGCGTCAGTCTTATCCTAGGAATGAAAAAGAGATCGGGAAAGCTTAGTTTGTGCACAGTGACGTTAGTTGGACTCGAAACTTGTGCACTGAAAATAATGAGCTGCTATTAATTTTCAAGGAGATGTATTACGGACCCTCTGTTTGAAAGATGGACCGAAACATGGCAAATCCCCACAAAGTTGTGGCTGTGAAGTTCATCACGACGCGTTGATAGATTTAGTGGTTACCACCCAGGAATATTGATACTCTCAGTCGAACCTGCAGGCAAAAAAACGGATTAATGCGGAGGGCTATCATTTTGATACACACTTGTGAAATAAAATCACTTGCTCAATTTACCTTCAATTATGTTATTATTGATGATATTCACGTATGTGTAAAGACGCTGATCAGTGATCACGTTAACCGGGCACTGTAGAACACATACGTCTTGCTTTAGAGCAGGGACCAACAACATAGTGCTCGCGGCCAACCAAGTGGTCGTTGCCTGGTGCCCGTGGGCACTACGTCGGTGATCCCTGCTCTAAAGCAAGAAGTATATGTTCTGTAGTGTTCGATTAAGCAAAAAGCAAATTATGAAGAACCTCAGATTTTTGCCAAATTGTTTTTTTTGTGAAATGCATTATCAAAGCAAATGCATATCAAAGCAAATGCATTGTCAAGGCAATGCATTCACTCATCGACTGCCAACGCCATATGACGTTTGTCACTGAATATCAGATACGTTTAACTAAACCTGATTTCAGTTTCCAAATTGCATTCTTCACTTTATTGAAAATATCCACCATCAACCACACACGCAGATGTTTTGCACTGCAAAAGGCAAGTCTTGAGGATAAGGCGTTAAGGATCCTCATGTATCAAAGAGAAAAAACAAAGAAATGCCCAAAGCACAATAAAGAAGTAAAACAATGGTACATAAGCACAAACGTTAAATCAAATACATAACAAACATTAAGTTAACACAGATGTTCGTGGGCAAGCAATGGGTGCAGAGTTGAAGTATGTACAGTTTAGCAGGTGAAGCATGCACATAGGTGAAAAAAGTAAAAGTAAGCGTCGGTTATGAGGCAGAGAGCAATGCAATAAACATGACGTTTCATGATGCAAGCATGTCACAAGGGCAAAAACAGTGTTTATCCACACAAAACGTGAAAAAGTAATAGAACTTCCCCATGACCCTAATGGAGTACCATCGTTGCATGTATCGTATGTCCCACCAGGCACATAGTGTTGCCAAATGATATTGAAGAAACAAAGTTTTAAGCAGATTACAAAACGTTTAGCAGCAAACAATAATCCAATAAATGTAAGATACATGAAAAACAATAATTTAGTTGATGAGCAGAGTATTTAGTTCTAGAAAGGATAATATTACATTCATTCACAATGTCATGACTTATGAGGTATATCTACCTGTCGCACAAACATGTTTGGCGTCATGACATTGACACCACAATTCAGCGTTACAGAAATGTGGGCCAAGGCATTAAACGACCTTTTTAATGTTTTGCAGGGAGGAGATGATCTACAATACATTTCAGAATCGAACACCAGAGATGTTGAAGTCACATCCTTTGGTTATTATTAGGTCATTATGTAATATTACATTTTGGTTTAGTATGCACTTGCAATTCGTTAATTAGGGTTGACTTTGTAATCAGAATCGCAGTAGTGTTCTTGTTTTACTGTATAGAGTGAAGTATAATTTACACTGTATAGTCCAACACCGGCTGTAAGATTTCTTAGACTTCTTTCTGATACGTTTCAGCAACCGTGAATGATTTAAGAAAAACAGTGCACTTTCTGAATTCAAAATAAGATAGCTGTTTGTGATTTGTAATTTTGTAGACAAATATTTTTGAGCACTATTGTATTGCAGAGATTTCAAAAATGAAAGCAGAAGCGTTTTTCAAGTTACCTCTGGTTGCGTAAAAAACAAGTAATTGAAACATGCAGAAAATCAACAAAATTTTCTCTATTTTGTTTGGTTGATACCTAAACAAGTGTTTTGCAACCGGGCCTGGTAGCCCTACAGGTGAGCCACGAGGCCTTTGCTAGGGAGCCACAAGCCGAAGTCTTCACAGGTCTTCCCATCCAACGTGGTGAATCAAATATGAGATCGTAATAATTTAAACTGACCTGGACAGTGGGCTACAAGTGTTGATGGTGTCATTAGTATGGCCAGGAGCATAATGTTCAGCCCCTATGTCCTAGAGGTAATCTTACTGTCAGTTGATATATTGTTGCAGGGGGAAGTTTTTGAATGAGTAATTGACTTTCCTTTAAAATAAAAATTAGCCTATTGTTAAAGTGTAGCAATGACTGTGTACACTTATGTCATGGATGATATGACTGGAAACAATCTTGCTGCAAAATTGTTTGAAATTACCCTTCGAGGTAGCAGACGCGAATGGAATCACGGTGATATTCACAGATTCTTGATCAATAGCAGGCAAGTGTTTGATATCAACGTGGATACTGAGGCCCGATATCCAAGCAGGAGCTGCATCAAGTTTTGGATGGAACCATCTCATTGCGTAGCTGCAACATTTAATGATTTGAAGGAAAATCTCCGCCCTGGTTTTGCTGGACGTTACGATGGAATTGAACATTCTAAATTAAATTCGCGTTTAGCCAATCCGAACAACCCGCATTTCCAACTCTTTGTTCTATTTCGCTTTGAGATAATGCGGAGAGATTGGCTTGATTACCGAAATCCTCGACATCCTATTGGCAGGATGATAAATATAGCAATCAACATTGCTCTCCAGATGGACGAAAGAAGCGCATACGAAACCTTAATAAATTTTTTTATGGAGCCACAGGAAGTCGGTACACACTACGGTCAACTGCTTCAAAGGTAAACTATGTTACGAATAAGGCTGAATTTTCTGAACGTCGTTATACACTGGGTAATTTTGATATACTCCTCAAATTAAAGGCGGGATTGATCACACAGAGTTTTCATGTCTCCTAACATTCAACAAAATGCGTAAGTTGTACTATCATCCCTGCCAGCTATTGCAGGATATTTGTGTCTAGTTGCATATTAATACGAATTATGGGAAAGCATTGAAAAAGTTGAAAGTGCATGGTATTTTATATCTAAAAACAAATTTGTTGTAATCATAAGCAACGAAAACAACATTTGTGCGTTAATGTCATGTGCAAAAGGTTTTTGAATTGTGAAACTGCGCATTTCACTTGTTTCCCGAACAGGCGTCCAGCGTTGGAAATATTTTTTGTTGTTGTCCATCTTTGGTACAGGTATTGTTTTCTTGTTAGGTTCCTTCACAATGTTTCAGACAAAAATCTCTGCACAGACTTTGGTTTGTTGCTCGTTGTCGTTATTAATGCGGCGACGCAAGCAATTTCGAATTTGCAAAAACGCTTTCACTAGACATTTTTTTGCAAACAGGTTACCATCTCCATAATTTAACCTGGTTTCACGCCTTAGTGTCGCAGTCAGGCACTAAGCATGTGCATAGACAATTTGATGGTTATGGTCAGCAGATAAACGTGAGATTAGGTAATATTTTAGAGAAGTTTTGCGCTGCTAACAACGGGGCAACGGGAAAAACTGCGACACTGATATCAATAAGATATTATTTTAGATTTGTATTTCAACATATTTGGTGAAAAATATCATATTGAAAACAGACAAGATTTTTGATCAAATAAATAAAAAATAGTTTACAAAATATATTCACCTGTCGTGATATAGTGTTGGATTTTGTCCNACATGTGTTTTTTTTTTGTTTGGCTAATGAACGATGAATAATATCAAAGCTTCAATGAAAAACTCCACGTTTTCTGTAAGGTTTCCAGGAATCAGTTGTTTGTTCTCTACTGTCATCTTTTTGCAATAACTGAAACTTGCATATATCTATAATCAAGGAGTACTCGCCGCAATGGAGATAAGCAAAGAATTTATCGGCAAATATTTAATAGGAAATCGATTTCACGTAAAATTACGCATCGTCATTCTTGAAATTCGAAGCAAAACTTACAAGTGAAACGTTGAAAAGATGATGTAAGAGCAGAGAAAGCAAGTATTTTTTAGAATAGTGATTCTTGTTTACTCTAGTAAATTGCTTTCCTGCTGAATTTTTTTACTCTTGTGATTTCAGTTGTGCAGTTCCGTAAAGCGCATTAACATTTCTAGGGTAGAAAAGAAGATAGTTCTGAAAATGCTGATGGACACGTTAGAATGCCACATCTTAGAGCGTTTTGACACTGTTTGGTTTTCGCTGTGCCAGGATTAAAGTATGCAATATTAATGTTTGAAAAGTCCCTGATGGTTGTGCTAATGTCAGAAAACAAGAAGCCTAATAACAGATTGTGACCTGAACTGCACGTATATGCTGCTAAAGCTTCTGATCTTTTTTGAACAACCTCTTAAGAGAGATCCTGTTGCTTTTGCCTTAATCCTGTTTGAAGTACTGGAGTCATGAAAACAAAGAAATTGATATTTTCTATTCCGTTGCAGTTGGGTTGGATTTTTAGTGGCATTAGGATCTTTTTGTGCAATCTTCTACATTGGAGTGAAACAACTAACTAGCAAAGCTTTCATGATGTAAGAAAAGGTTTTGCATTTAGCTTCGCGAACATAAAACCTAAGGCACCCATTTTTTCTTTTCAGCTTTGATGCAACTAATCAACCAACAATAATAACTCAACCATAACCATAAACATAAACATTTTTCAGATATACAGAGGGGATCACCTTCTTACAACGTCGAAGAATTCAGTAACACGCAAAATGTCAAACCGAGGCGATATGAATGCCTGCAACCAACAAGCTGTGAAGCATTCTTTGCGTGATCACATAAGATAGAAACTGTCAATTTGATATCAAAACTACGTGTTTTTGTGCTTGTGCATACAGCAACACCAAGAAAAACTCTTCCTTTGAAAGTCGTTTCCTTCCAATAAACGTTTTTCTCTAACAGCTGTTCTTAAACGTGACCCTTCATGGACCAAGGGTATTGGGTTGCTCTCGTTGAGCCCATTGTCGCATTTTAACGATTGTGACATTGTATAACTGAACAGTTTCTCACGGAACGCGGTGAACGGTTTGCCTGTACGGAAACTACAGCAAAACATTTTTCGTCTACACAACTTTCTGTCATTGGAAAATGTAAGTTTTTCTAATCAGAAACGAGACCGAGTCTAACTGATTCATCACGTATTGTTACTGTGCTCAGTCTAGTGGATCGGTGCGAGGTTGCAGTTCGTTAACAGCAGTTGATGATGTCATCGCAAATGCAGTGTCGCGTTTTGTTTTCTGCACATTGTGAAACACTGTTTACATTGTTTGCTTAGTCACACTGGCAACCACCGTCGTCGGAAGGGGTAAACGGGGGAAAAACCTTGGATTCTGAAATTTAACATTTTTGTGTCAATTTTCAGCAAAAATTGTTTTGTTTCCTTGGTTCGAGTGGTTAAAATGAAACGTTACCACTCTTGGCCAAGCATGAAAAAAATCTTTGTGATTACCCAGGAAAAACACGATTACCCCCACAGAACAAAATCCTTCCCACGCCCATGCTGGCAACATCTCTTAGTCTTGTTTCCGTTATGATCGCAGTATAAAACTTGTCGTATTTGTGCTGATAAGCTTCCTGCGTTTGTAATTAAGCAATTGCTGCATGGACCACGATATTACAAATTGCACTGAACTGGTATAAGGTTTAGAAAATGGCGAAAAGATATGAACTGCGTCTTGAAAACTTTGCGACCACAGCTCGTTAAAGAAAGGATTAGCACCGCATCATGTGATGCCGTTTGGGGCAATAGTGACGAAACAGTTGGTCGTGGGTGAGAAGTGGTTCCATCATTCACAATTTTTACGCTGCATCTTCGGCTGGGATAAAAATTTTGGTCTTCTGTTTTAGCCTCAGTTTCGGTCATCGCAAATTTCTTGAGCTCCAGCTTGGGAGTGTGGTTTCACAACCCTGCATTTAATACAGATTTCAAAATGCTTCAGTAATTTGCGTTGTGCGCTGTGCATTTCAAATGCATGACGTATTTGAAGCGTCTTAGGACTCGCACTGAATGTGCAAGAAATTAAACACAGCAATAGTACAGTAGAATAAAAGAAATGGTTCAGACTCAAGTTATTTAAAGTTTATGGTTCTGGTTCCGGCTGCAGAAGCAGACAACCGAAACGTATCGGGCTCCACATTCCTGTCGGGGACTAACTCTTAATACGAGAGGTGTGTTTTTGAGAAAGATTAATCTGCGCAACACATTTTGGTCGCTGAAGAGTGAAAACGGGCAAACGTTTCGTTTACAGCAAGTGACGCCTCAACCATAAAACCGATTCAAAACTGTATTATCAAAGCAAACACATCAGTGGGTTGTCGAACTGGCGAAGAACACGCCATGCTGAGAACAAAGTCTGACGATTTGGAAGGGTGTGTTTCCGTTTGTCATGTAAGGTTGGCTGACTTACCCTGGATGACCGTTCCTGGGCCCAGGGGTCCTGGCGAATTGTAACGCAGAGCACACTCAGCAAAAGTTTTGCAAAAATTGTGCGGNCTGCTGCCACGCGAGAGGTTTTCACTATCGTCAAGCTTGGTCATGGTGTAGTGTCTTTTCTGTTTCATGGCATGTCCGCTTGATTNCTTGTTTCAATGTTGATACCTGTTGTCTGATGCGAGTAGACCTATTTTGTGCGCCTGTACAGATTAAAAGTAACTTTCCTTTGGCGGTTTCGTGGATCCTGCTGCTTGAAAATACAAACGTTCTTTCAACACCTGATTCTGAACTCTGTCATAAAAAACGAGGATGCTATCTCAGGGCGCTTATCCCCGGACACCGCAAATGAAGGATGAACGTATTTAGACAATGATGAAGCATCAGTTTGCCTTCCAACTGATAGAGCACATATACATGAAAAAGTCTGTAGTACTGTTAAACCAAAAACGACAGTGACATTTCAAATTCAACCGTGGATCAAGAGCGTACTTTATATTTAGGTTTCCCGTTTTGACTCTGCAATTAGGGTTGCCAGATGGCAGGTATTTCACCGCTAATTTAGCATGAGGCCGGTAAGAAGCCGGTATTTAGATAATCTGTGCCTGAAGCCGGTATTTTGAAAATAAATGCATTGGAGTGACTCCAAAAAGAGGCAACGTAGAACGTCTCATATTATAATGATTTAGTAGTGAACCTTGTCAGGGTATTTCCTTCAGGGAAGTTCATTCAAGTTCAAAATGGGAACATTTTATTATTACTTGTAACTTAACAATACTCATAGTCTCCTTGTTTTCTCTGTTCCTTTGTTTAGTCGTACTGACCATCACCATACTGCTTAGTGTTAAACGTGATTTGTATGACAATTTTTTGGCAATTAACCCTGAAACCAGCGCAGGTGGGTTTGTTGTCTGAACTACTGCAGGCTCTTCCAGAAGAATGCAGGAAAATCATAGAAATGGACAGGAAGATAGTAACATTGCAGCGACTAGTGAATCTTAAACTCCTTTGCGTAAAAAACAGGGATTGAGAAATTGTATTCCTAATAAGTCTTTCCAATTTTCGAATATTCCGTGTTTCTAAATTGTTTTGATTGAACTTTAAACAATTTTTTCAAGACATTTAGCACGAGGCAGACAAACGTTTGTTTTCACTGAATTGAAAACAAGACTTGGCGGTTGGTATTTTACTAGTTTTATATGTTTTCGTTTCACATGTTTGGCTTGCACATATAGTTTACATGTTGACGGTGATAGTGGAATCACAAAAAATACAAAAATCACGAGGCGCAACGAAGCACACGGAAGGCTTTGGACATGGATGCAGGATCACGCAAATTTTTGGGGGTGCAGAGATATTATCCTAGAATTTACTCAAATGTGCCCAAAAAACGTTTATGCAAAACGCTTTCTCCCGACAGATTTTCTGTAGCTGTTTATACTCTATATTTTCCTCTACCAAATTACCAGAGATTTGGAAATAGAAAAGTTGGTAATTGAAATTTGGTTCTATACCCAACTGAGAAAAAGTACGCTGGGGTGTGCAAGCATATTGCCGGAAGCCAGCTGGCTCACTATTCTTGAGCATCTCCCCCACAGTTATGTGAGGATTTTCTTTCGAATTTCATCTTCTATTGTCAGCAAGGAACCTCAAACGAAGATGAGGTAGGCCCAATCCGCTTGTTTTTCTGTAGACATTTGCGTGATATGTGTGGAATGCATTAAATTATTCATATTACGATTATGCCGTTAGTCTCACCACATGGTCTGTTCAACTGTACATATTGCAACATGCAACAAAGTGTGTGGCAAACAGTGCCGTAACGGGTGGAAAGGGGGGCGGAATGCCCCGGCAGCCGAATCACGGGGAGGTGGCAAGTCCCAATACTATTGCAAGTACTTTCTTCTTTACAGTAAAATTACTCCCAAAAAAACTTAGGTTCGAATCGAAAATGGGTTGCCAAACTTGTTTCTTTCCCTGGGCCCCATCTAACCTCGGTACACCCCTGATGGCACAATGTGTTCATCCAAACACTGCGGTTAAAATTAAAAACAACACCTTCTCTATACTTTCCTGGCATGAGCTCTACTGATATGAAATAGGTGCTCTGCAGCATAATCGATTCCCACAGTCTACATTTAACAAAGCACATGATCGAAGTGCCTTCTTTCCAAAACGGCCGAGTGAGTTACTTGTCAACTCTCACAAACATTAACACGAAGTTAAAAGAAAATGCTTGTTCATTTTACATGCATTTCAATGTGTCTTCTATGACACAATAAACGTTTATTTGTACACGCAATAACAGGAAGTATAATTTCATTATTATTGTTAAAAAGTGTCGAAACTTCTTTGCCCACATTTTTGAAATTTTTCCCAAAATTTTAACAAATCAAAGCTATTGGTTTGCGCTTTCACCCCCAGCTCCTGTACCACTGGATTTGGTTGTTACACAAAGGCAATGGTGGTGAAACGCATAGGCCAAAACAAAGCACCAACCACTGCTGCTGTTGGTCACCGTCATACAGGAGCGTTGAATAATGGAGGAAAATGAAGATTTGTAAAAGCATCAGATCTTTGAAGTGATCATGTAAAAAAGTAGATGAAGATGCGCGTCCTTGTACAAAACATACAGATTGTTTCGATGGCAAAAGTCCTGACATAATGGTTTATCTGGGGTGGCCGAATACTTACATTTCTGGGTATGTAATGCATGGCTTGGTAGACATTGTTGTAGGGAACTTGCAAGCGTTTTTATACTAGTCTGTATGTATTTGCTCCACAATAGGCAAGAATAAACGTCAACAATAAGAGACGCCGGAAAAATACTAGAGATTCTCAACGTTGCAGGAAACGCCTAAGACTTCGCAACATGCAAGATGTGTTGGCAAAAGCTGATAAAATGATTTTGACAAATCATCTATCCAGTTAGATGATCACGACAGAGTTCTACTATGTAAAGGATTAAGATTTGCCCTAACACATAATTGGAGTAAGTCAGTTGAGAACGCGAAATGCCTCAATGCCTGGCAGCATGTCAAACGTACAGAATTGCATGCAGCGCTTGGAAATAAGAATGGTGTTGATTTTATGTTGCCAAGGCTTCTAGATCCGATAGTGCCAAAATTGATAGTGTTGACTTTGTGCTGCCAAGCCTTCTAGACCCGATAGTGCAAAAACTGATGAAGAAACCAAAACGTACGCGGAAATGTTCTTTTCAAAATTAAGGAACATTAAACCTTTGGTGTTAGACGCATACCGAACAAAGAACACTATCGAATGAAGAAAGAAAAAGTTTTTGCAAGCTGGTTAAACTAACAGAAGAATGGAAAATTGTGATCTGCCGAGCAGATGACGGGAAAAATATAATCTTTATATTACGAAGATTACGACGCAATTATGGCCAAAGAACTGAAACAGTTTGAAAAAATGGACGTGTCTGTAGAGGGATGCGACGCTTACCTTGAAACATTGAGAAAAGAATGCAACGGCCTTATGATCAAACTAGGGTTTCAAGATTACTTGAAATTTTTTCAAGGACATTTTGTTTTTCAAAGAGATACCGTGGGCTACTTTCATGGGCGTCCACACGGCAGGCCTGTAGCCCGGGGGGCATTCGGGGGCAATGCTACCCCAACATTTATTCCCCCAAATTTTTGTGTCCTCAAAAATTTTCAATAAAACATATAATAATAAAAAACCATGCTTCCCTAAATATGTATTGTGCCCTTCAAATCTTAAGAACTGGCTAAGGCCTGCCGCAGGGGTGTGAAACGGGCATTTCACCCTGGAAATTGGGACTAAGAAACAAAAAGTTTCAGATAATCTGAAATCAGTATCTTGATTCCGATTTATTGATTTAATTCTTGCAATGACACTTTATTTACCGGTATGGCACTCGCACTGCACAAGAGCCAGCTTCACTGTTCCGGTGCGATGCAGTGATGAGCTTGCAGTTCACTCATGTCCACTCCGTCTGCAGACACACGTTGCGAAACTTGCAAGCGCATTGTTCTACTGTTGCCCTTTGTTGCGCAACAACAGCATGGCAACGAATCTTCAAAGGTTAACTTCAATTTACAATAGTTAACTTTTTTCCGCATGTGACTGCATGTTCCGCATGTGCCTCAGACATCTTTGGCAGGTGATGCAGAGAGACAGTGACTGGTGATAACGATATGACACGTTGTTTCATACTGTATGAAAAGAAGTAGGAGAGAATCTATAGCAATGCTTCCGCTGCCACAAGTTTGAAAAATCCATTATAGTGTGAGATTGTGAGTGTGAGCAATGTGCCTGAGTGAATAGCTTAATCAAGCTACGCTTATGCAGGCTTCTCTTCACGCAGTATGAAACTACTTGTACGTGGTTTATTAGAAATACCTCCATGAAAGGCTTGTGGGAATACGTCTTAAGATTTAATTCTGACGTCTGAGCGAGTACTAAGTGCAAAGCGATATTGCTGAGGCGAGTTTTCATAATTCATCTGTTCAGTTTTCACGCCTACGTGCAGGTTTTCTGATTTTAATAAGTTCTTGAGTTGTCAGGTCAAATTCTCATTGTTGAAACAGTTTTTGCGAGAGTGTCTAACTTTCTTGCTTTTTCCCTGCTAATGTTGATTGTTCTTTGTAGAAAGTGCTCGCAAAATGGATACTAAGCCGTTTATGAAAATATCTCATCTCTGCTAACCGAAGTGTAACAAGCAATTCGGACAAAAGATTTCAAAAGTGAGTTCTGTTCAATCAGCACAGACTAAAAAGAGGACCTCAAACGCAGTTGTTGACAATTCAACTCAATTTCAAACTCAGTTGTGTGGAGTTCACAATGATAACGACATTTATGCGCCAATTCAGCAAATCTGTAACCAGACATGGGGTAATCGTCAATCGTGATCGATTACAATCCATTGCACGTATTTGAGTAATCGCAATCGATTGAACTGACCAAAAATGACACGTAATCGTAATTGATTGCATAGCAAATTTAATAGTAATCGACGATGACTTTCGCGATTCAACTGGAAAATCTTCACCCTACATCACTGTACGATGAACCGCGGTTGTATTTGAGTTTCCTCCTTTATCATCGTTTCTTGGATTATGTTTCAGGGGTGGCCATTAGCCTGTCTATGTGCGTTAAATCCAGATAGTCCAGCGGCAAGCACAGCGTTTCCAGCTAATTCTCGCTTTGTTCCAGCTATGCTTTGTTGGCCGCCAGACGTAACGTAGTGAGTCTAGTCTGTTGAGACCTCGCAACAAAAATAGGAGCTTTTCTTGAAAACGGGTTGACACGCCGGCAACAGAATAGCGGGACATTATATGGAGAGGTGTTAGTTTTATTTATATACATTCATAGTGAACTTGAGAATGTAAGGGCTGGAGTAGACAATGTATATAATTAGTAGAGTAATTATATACAGTAAATTAACTTTTTTAGAAGATTAAGGTACTTTGATCCAAGTCCAAAGTACACAACATTGATAACTAGCATGTCAACCGTCATCCACCAGATACTGGTAAAAAAACTCAACGAAACCAGTGAGGTTTTTTGACAATTGACATTTGGCCCAATAGATAAATGGGCATCTATATTGGTATTACTATTCATTTCATTTCACATTAAAAACTACATAACGCTATGCCGGCTTTCAGACAATACTAACCTGNAGTTACAAAAAATAGTCAGCAATTTTGAATTTGCTAGAAAACGNATTTTCAGTGTTTCTGGACGAATGTTCAAGCCTGATAGATGTCGTTTGACCAATAAAAGATTTGAAGCGTTGATTTTATTAAATGTAAGAAATATGTTGAAGATTTGGTAGTTTTGTTTAATCAATATTCAAAGTGTTACCGATTTGTTGCAGGGTAACTGACGGGAGGGAAGAGGTTTATTTTGACACCCCTGGCCAGCTAGGTGTAAAACCCGGCCCCCACTGAGCTTTATTTCGGTTGTAGTATTATTTTGATTGGGTTTTAGCAGGTTGTCGTCTTTTGCGTTTTTAGAGCAATTTCCATTGATTTGGGGTTTTAGTATGGCAATCCAAATCTGGATTCACCATCATTTCTCAAGTTTTTTTTTCTGAAGTGTTGACTAAGTCCAAGAGGACAGTGGGCGTCTTTCAGCTACGTTTCCCCTCAAGCTCAAACCTTTAATTACGCCACTGGTTTGTTGACTGCACAAACATCTCAGTGAACAATCAATCTAGTTTTACTTTTTCCGGGTGGTTGACCCGTACAGATTAGTAATTTCGTATAATGCATCTATTCATATCGTGAAAATGTACTTACACCAAATTATGCAAACGATTTTCTTTTCGTTCTGAAGATGTTCAGCTCAAATATTTAGTGTCACTGTAACGGACATTATTTCTTACTGTTTTTGTAGCAGCCTCATTCTGCCAATGGGATTGAAATCCACTTTGATGTTTTGTTACCTTTTCATTGTTACGCAAGTTTATTTGGAGGAGAAATGGAGTAATCACATGATATGTAAACAACTTCAACATGATGACCATTTTTATTTAGTCCAGGGGTTTCCAAACTTCGGCCCGCGAAGCCATTTTATCCGCGCAGAGGACGCGAAGCCATTTTGTCAATGATGAAAAAATAATATGTTTACGAAAAATTCGCTGATGGCGAAAAAAATTCGATTTGGCGGAATGTGACATATCCCGAAACAATCACATGACGTAAGACGCCCGGCACTCGACATGTTCTGCAATAGTTTATGTGGCCCTTGTTAAAAAAAAGGAGACACCTGCAGTCATAAAATTACATTCTTGAAGATGCCTTATATTGTGACATCATAGTGTTGGAGAGAGAGGTGCGGAGCAGTGAGTTGGATCGGAACTTGTTGACTGTGTCCATAGCAACGCAAAATGATTTTTCAAAGCCGTTCACAGAAACTTAGCAGTTTATTCTTTCCGGTCAAGTAAGCTTCGGTTTTGAGATCACATGATTTAACATCTTCTGACACAACGTGTTTTGCGCTCGTCTCTTTATGTGAACAAATGCTGTGCTTGCAAGAAATTTATTGTCTTGTCTTAGTTCGTAACATTTTCCACCCTACGTGCATCCTCAAAACTTCTTCCAGTCGAAACAGCAAGTTTTTCAGCTGTGAAACCAGGCCGAACAATTGAGCAATGAAAGTCACATCGTTTCGTTGGAAATGATTCACGACGCTTTGTTCAGTCAAGTGGATCGGTAAGAAGCTGCGGTTCGTTGATTGGTTCTGATGTTGTAATCACGACTGCAGTGGTGTGTTTAGTTTTCTGCAAATCGTGAAATACAGTTTGAATAGTTTAGCCGCGATGGCTACATTTTTAATCTCGTTTCTGATGTCTTTCAGTCAGTTTGAAGCTTGTCTGATTTGTGAAAAGTTCTCGCGCTGATAGACACGTAGCCAGAAATTATGATAGGGGGGGTAAACAACAACCAAGTCTTACCGTTTGATTATTAATGCCTCTTGTTTTTAGAGCATCATCCGTGAAAAGGTGCATTATCTGGCGCTTTTATTCTGAATTGTACAAAGTCTATTTCACGGAATTGACAAATTTTGAATGTTTATTTTTAATAACGTTTCAAGCTTCTACTTTGGATGAAAGCCACCATTTGCTCGTAAAATCTCATGCAAGAACGCTTGTGAACACCTCGATAGCTTTAGTACAAAATATGCCGTATGCCTTTTGCAGCCAACATTGGAGTTGCAGTTGAACAAGACGTCATTGCGACCGCCATTATGTTTGCGATTTTATGTTTACACGCTTCTGATGTACACCAGCATGTTCAATCGAAGCCGAGTAGCGACATTGCTTTATTAAGACATTGACTCTCGAAGTTGGTCTACAAACCTGAGCACATATAAGACATGGATCTTGTCCGATTCTTGAGCGACTGGTTGACGTATGCAGTTGATAACGTAAACGCTAGAATACCTTAACGCGTTTGAAAAATGTTTGGATTTTATGGCATTAAATGCTATGGAATGCAAAGGTTACACATGTTCTCTAAACAAAGTGGCATATCTTTGACCCACGCAGTCCACACAAAGTGTAAAAACGGTTGTGTGTTTGCGAAAACGAAGCCACAATTGATTCTCACCACGGTTCTGCGGTAAAAATACAGTAAGAATTACTTGACGTCACAAATTAACACAACGGTGGGTTATTTGATCTACCCAGTGGTTCCCGAAGTATCGGTCAAAACCCAAACAAGGGTGACTAAAGGTCAAAAAATGGGCCTTGCCGAGGCAATCCCAACCGGAGTTGTGTATTTTCAACGTTACCACTGTTGTCTTTTTCGGTAGCGCAGGTAGTCTAGGTACTTGAGAAGAGTGAAATGCTGACATTAAAAACGAATTTAGCAACTCACTGCCAAAACCACCGATACAATCATTATTTTTTCATAAGTTGTTTGAAGCTTGGGTTGTTGTTTGTGGTGTGTTCACCAAACACAGAATTGGATAGCGCTCAAAAAAGTTTGGGAANCACCGATCTAGCCATTATAGTGTAAGCGGTTGAAGCTCTTTTTAATCCGTGAGTGTTAAAATAACAAAATCCAATCGACTGGGAAAAATCAAATTTTTTCATTGTAGTGACATCCTCATGCGCTTTATCGATGAAACAGATTGCAAGCTATCTGTTAGTAATGGCAGTGTCAATGTCCTCAGCACTTCCAAAATAGCGTCATAATGCGGCCCTAGGGTAGGCATAATGCGGCCTTGTTTTTTTTTATAAGACCTCGATTCGCCCCAGAGCAATTTGAGTTTGAGGCACCTTGTCTATGGCCTATTTGAGAATGGAAAAAGACTTCGAAACTAGATTGCTTATTAGCCAAAGTTTAAGCTTCTAGGTATATAAAACGTACATCGCCACTATTTAGTTTTAAAATTGTACGATGTTCGTTTACAAACAAAAACAAAAATATACGATGATCATTTTAAGGCTACGGCTGTTGCTGCAGACAAGGGTAAGATATACAGTATTTGTAGCACACCAGAGTTATCAGAGCGGAATTACTGCGATGGGCTTGAAATTAAGGTTATATCACCATTAGGTGGGATATAGCAAGCTGGTGCGCCAGAAAAAGCTGCGAAAAGCGTTACTCTTTGTTTTACTTTCGGCTAGTGGGTACAAGTGGTTAGAATAGATAAAAGTTCTTATTTCATTATCTCTGACTTCTGCACGGAGCTTAAACCTCAGGTAAATGTCAGCTATTACATGAATTCTCCAACATTTACACTATAGACACAACCGTTGATGTTGGAAGTGGAGGAGTAAAAGGGGGCCTTGGCCCCTCCCTGCATTTTGAAATTTGTCATGTTCCTCTTAACATTTTAGCAAATAAACTGTTTTCTTAGTTTTGAGTAGAAACAATGAAATTTCACCATTAATGCCTCCCAACGAAATTACTTGGCTTTACTTGGAAAAATCTACAATTGCCCCCGTCCAGGATAAAATTTTCCGACACCCATGTACATAACGTTTGATTATATCATTATATCATAGACAATTGGTGAACTATAGTGCTTTGATCAGGTTCGACTAAATGCTGATGCAATAGGTTCCGTAAGCAGTTTCGCTGAGTTGCACTGAAGAACCAGTGTTTCTTTGGCTTACACATCAAATGCTTGATTACCCTGAAACTTTTTGTCAACTTTCGGAATTGGGGGAGAAATTGCCCCCATTACCGCCCCCGGCTACGTTCCTGCGCGTTGATCAGCTTCACGTGGGGACCACAATGTTCCGTGAGGCACAAAGCTAATGAGATTTAGAAAAAAGCAAGGATTGTCAAGCTTAAATTGAAAACTTTAGGAGTAATATTGGCCTGGCACCGAAATCCTTCAGCTAAACGTGACGAGGCAGTGAAGTGCGGGTGAGAAGTGATCTACGTGGTGACTATACTTGAATAAGGGCGGCATTATCTTGCGCAAGACCAACATGCGTCAAACATTTTCGTACTTGAAGCGATGCATGCGCCAAAACGATGAAAGTAGCGAAAGAAATCGGAGGAACAGCCGCATTTTACACGAAAAAGTATGTTCACGCCTCCATTAATAAGATTTGCAAATCATTTTACAATGCCACGTCCATTAAAGGCAAAAAGACACATCTAAGGAATTTTTCAACCAATGATATCTGAAACAAGCTAAACTGACAGAATTTGATGCTAAAGACTGAAAAGATTATTTGCAAAAATCAACGATTTAGTAGTACTACAGCAAACGTTACCGATTATGTAATGGCAGCATTAAAAGAATTGTTACTCAGAATTGAAAATTGCCATTCCAAAATATTTTTTGTACAACAATGAGAGTTTTAACAGCTGCACGTGTGAGAGACCACAGTACAGCCATGATTTGTTTCGTGCAGAAATGTAACTGACTTTGCTGCAACGCTGGTTGCCACGTATTAAGAAACAGACAGCGCAAAATTTAAATATGCAAGTTTATATTGTTTGTAAGTTACGTTTTCAGGCAAATCTTTGCTAAGTTTTTTGCCGAAGACAAAAAGCAGCATTATTGTGGAAAAGGGTTCTCAGATCGCTTGAAATTTTCTCAAAGATATTTTATTGTTTTGCGAATATTGAAATTTTATTTCATGCCTACTTTGAATACCTTTGGATATTGCTGTATACCACATATTTACAAACAAACATTGTTGAACAACAGTGAGTAATCAACCACAATAATGAACAATTTTACGACTGTTCGTGAACTTTCACAGATGCCGGAAAATACTCAAGGACAACAAAATGTTTTTCAAGGATCAGGGACAAACCTGTTTTGATAGAAAATTTAAGGGAAGTCCTCGACGCTCAAGGACGTCCGGCAACTTTATATGGAGTTTTGGGATGGCCAATTTTGCAAAAGACTGTCTTCAACCATTAGTAAACAGGATTTAATCAAAACATTTGAAAACTTTTGACTTAGCTATATACTGACCTATGAGCTCAAGATTTAGGCACTTGATAGAAATTAGCGTAGCCTATACATTAACCCTCATTTCTTGTAATGTTNCTATATTGTNGACCAAGCAGTCAATAATATCTATATTCCGCGACTGTTACACTTCACGAGATTGTGCAAAGTGTCCAAAGCAAAACTTGATTAGTGTTGCTTCGAAAACACCTCTGAAAACAAGATTGGGAACCTGTAATTATTNAGCTTCACATTTGTATCAACCCGATGACTATATTAATTCACACAAAGCTGCCCCCTCCCCCGCATTTTACAACAAAATTGCGNCCATGGATTTTATCAATCAAATAAAATATACCAGGGGCATTAACTACGAGTTCAATGAAGTGTAAAAGAGGGAGAGTTTAANAGAGGCACACAAAATTTAGATAGAGCTTCATTGTAACAANTTTCAGATCGGGGTACATTTTTACTGCATGCCATTATGGCTGAAAAATTAACGGGCAGTTTCGGGCTTTATATATTTTGTGGAAACCTCTTCTCTAACAGGTGGTTTAGAGAAAAGACTCTAGTGAGAGGTAAATCCTGACAGTGGCCAGGAACATGATGATTTCATCCGAATATACACTGGTATTTATTGTTTTATCGAACCTTGTCATTGGTTGAAAAAGGCTCCAACCCTTTTGTTATGGTACTGTATTCTNTGATCGGTAACAGGGTTGCCAGACACCTTTCGAGAATAAAAGCCAAACAAAATTTGAAAAAACANAAATCGGGTTAAAAAAGCAAAATTGTAAATAACCTGAAAATTAAAATTATTTGCTTGTTGNAGGACATTTTAGAAGAATAAAGTTACAGCATTTCCTTTAAGAGCATGGTCCAGTGAGGACGAGATCATCAAAAATATTTTGTGGATTGTGAACGGAGCAGTGTCATATTTACAATACCACACATTTTTTGCATAGGAACCATTGGTAGTGCAAGTAACAATCATTTCATATGAGACGCCACTCAAGTATTGTGAGTGTGAGAAAATAACAGAGTTGAGTTTATTTGGCGAAAATTGGGAATTTCAAACACGAGAACGAAAACTATAGCAATCACAAAAGCGCCAGGGAACAGAGAAAAAACGGAAGGCTATCGAGTCGTTACTCCTTGATTGGTGGATAAGGTCTAACTCTATGGGATGCCAAGTTTACATCGAAGTCTTATGCGTGAGAAAGAGCTGCCACTGCCAGATGATCAGCACAGTTGCGCAGGGAGTGCTGGGCCGCAACCGGTCTCTCTCGGTGGATCAGATGCTCAGATCCGCAAGGATCTGGCCGTGTCAGAGAAAGTATAAACCCAGCTAAAAGGAAACTCTGCCCGGGTTGTGAGTACCCTTTCGTATCTGGCTCTACAATTGTTTGCAGTTGTTTTGGAATGAGGATGAGTCATGTAATGCAGTCACCATATCCTTAGAATGGAGAGACTGGGAGCTCGTGGGATCGGGTATTCAGAAAGTCCCTGTTCGAAACTTCATCTATCACCAGAAGTTATCCGCTGAGTCTAACACGCTGCTCCTGCAAAACAAAACAATACCAGCAGCAACACAAGAAAACAAGTCACGCAAAATCACACAAAAAGAAAAGTATTTTCAAGTGTGAAAGTAACGGGAATATGCACAAGAGGAAAAATTAACTTTGCTCTAAAGAGAAATTAGGAATGAGGGCAAATGTGCGCAGTGCGAAGCATCGACACCATTTACTCAAACTTAGTATGTGGCGATTAGGATATCTCTGTAACGCCTTTTGAATGTAAAAGAGGAACGCTCATACAAAGAGGGGTCAATATGGTCGCAGGTTTTGGGGCCAAGATGTTTCAAATATCTTTTTCCGTATTTATTTGATGCTGCTTGCTAGAAGAACCCTCCTCGTATATCACTACGGGTTGCATAGGAATGAATTTGATTCAAGGGAGTAAAGAGTTGCTTAAAATTGTCAGGTGGGTTTCCGGAGTGAATTGCATGCATAATCTTACCTATCTTCAGATTATATATGTCATCTACTTTAAGGAGGTTAAGATTCTCGTATAGTGGGTCTAACTTGGATTTAAAGGATTTAAGTCACAGCTCTCATTATTTTGTTGTGCAATACATTCAACCGTCGAAGGATCGTCTACCCAACTCCACCCCAAACTCCAATTGCATATTGCAAATAACTGTAGACGATGCTAAAATATAGGGTTGGAGTGCTCTTTCGCTTAGATAGTGTCTAAATCTATAGATATTCAAACACTGCGCGAGATCGTTTTCTGTGGTTGGTAATTTGGTCTGACCAAGTACAGTAAGTTTGTCATCAGTGTACACCCCCAGGTATTTCATGGGGCTTTATTGGGATATAATATTAATACAAAGTCGTGAAGTCGCTTACCCTGGGACCAATTAGCATGTAAGAAGTTTTTCTTAGAATCACTCTCCCAATCACTGCTTAGCTATCCAGAGAATCGAATGAGCACTTGGTGAGCAATTATTAATCAGTTTAGGGTAAGAATGTGTCACAAGTTTCAATATGAAGGGGAACCATGTGAAAAACAAATACAAACCCTCGTTGTGCTCATCCTGCAAGACGACTAAGTCTAGCCTTGTAAGCTGAAGTGAAGTAATCCTTGATGTACATAAGATTGAAACAGTATTGGCGTATGGTTACATTGTTCTCTGTAAGACAATTTTACGCGTGGTAATATAACTATTGCTAATGAAACTAATGGAGTTACTAGAAGAAGAAAAGAGATCTTCTTTTATATTTTNTTTTCAGCAGTATGACTTTNTAAAATCAAACCACAATTGTGATGCATACATGGGTGTAAAAAAGGAAAGTAGTACATTTTTAAATGCATTTCAGCATCGGGAAAAACAGGCTCGCAGCTTGTTTGCTGCATAATATTGGCATCGCAGTTGCCTCTGAATGCTTTTGTCATCTGAGAGCTCAGTAACCAGTGCACCTCCCTGGTATTTGTAGTGGTTAAGAGACTTTACGTTTTGTCCGCCCAGTATCAGTAATGGGGTGCTAGGCCGTAGCATATATTGAGGCACATTCTGGAATGCTGCCACCAAGCATTCTTGTAACGCTAAATCAAATCATATTTTACTACGTGGCTGTTTCAGAAAGAGCAGGACTGTAGCTACACTGTGTGGCAAACACCAGAGATACCACCAGCCTAGATTAAATAAGGGCAGGTTGTTATGTTTCCATAAACTACATTAATCAGCATTCCCAACCGGAGACGTAGCCTATTTAACATAATCGCCTCGGTACAAATTTGACCGTGCCCACGGCCATGGGGTGACTGTGTTTTTTGCAGTCTTAGCCTTAAATGTCATACAAACAGCTCTTTTGCAGTTGAAAATAATCCCATGTAATTCTGCATAACGGTCGTCGTGACTGAACAGATTTTCTGCTCTGGCGTAATTTCCTTCCGTTGCGTCAAACGCATCGGTGGTGCGCACTGCGCAGCAGCTCACTTGCGATCGAGCCTCGAGATGCATTTGTGGAAATGACTGAAGCGGCAGCCTCAGCGTAGAAATGAAAGAGGTTTCAGAAAAACGTAGTTTGGCAAAGTGATGTTAGTTGGAATCGAAACATGAGCACCGTGATTAATATGTGTTGATAATGCTGTACTTTGCAGGAACTAGTAAAAGTTTTAAACGAGGCCCGCTTGGTGAAAGAATGAGCAATACGCTGCAGATTTCTATAAACTGTGGCCGCTAAGGTAATCGCACCTCACCTGGCTAATTTCGGGGCGATCATACTTAAGGCTGCAGTAGACAGCCATTCCAATCAAGGTGTGCAGTGATTTATCTCGCAATAAGAAGTACATTTTCATGATAATTTTGCTAACGCAACGTTGTTCAGTTCCAGAAAATGCTCTTTTGAAATGCTTTTAGTCGGTTGCGGGTCATCTGGATTTGGACAAAGGCCTGCAGTTTTGCTTCATGGCAGATTTTCGCAGAAATGTATTTCAACATTTGTGACAAAATAAAATAAACTTCAACGACAATGACACAGGACGAAAGGTTGAACCGCAGACGTATAGTCATCCTATTCGAGTCCGAAAACTCCAGCAATTGGCCATTCAGCCACCACCAACAAGTGTTCTATTTAGCATATTTCGACTTTTGGTGCACTGGACATTGAACTGTGTCAGCTTGTCAGGGCAGTAGATCAATAACTGTTGAATAGCAACACTAGTTGTGTCAAAACTATTGCTGGTCGTTGTTCTAAATATAAAACAATCGTAAGCTGTGGTTTTTGCTCTGAGGACAATGTATAGTACGCCACAATTTGGTTGTAGACATTGCATTCATTGTGCCCCTAAACTGATTTGTTTTAAATAGCACAAAACTCCGTTAAATTTCAATCCACACCTAACGGTTGTTAGCTGATGCCTCTGTGGATTGGTGGCAATATTTCCCCAGAACCTAAAGCTAGTAGGAAGGTACTTTTGCAGACCGCGGGGCTAGGGCCTGGACATATTAATGAGAAAAATCTGTTCTTTTCAAAGTTTGATTGTTTTCCTGTTTTGTCGGCGACTTCATTCTAAAGAGCTTTCCATTAACACATATTGAAATCGTCATCGTGATAACTAAGAAATGTTTCTTGCATCGTGATCTATTGTTCTTATTATAAGTCATAAAACTGTATTTTCGTTGCAACAAATGAGCCAATGAACTTCATAAAGTCAATTTTCGCAAGGGCTAGTGGCCTCGCGAAATATTACCACCGGTCAGAGCTTTCTGTTTTGATCACTTCACAGTTAAATATCAGATTGATGCCTGAATGAAAAGGACGGTGATTCGAAGGCAGACTGTCTGCAGACAGTCCTTTTTCGAAACGTGTGTTATTCGAAGATCGCTACAGTTTACATAGCAAGTGTTTCTAAAGTTCTGCAAAGCACGTAGGCTCGCCGGAAAGTTTTACGTCACAGATCATTCGTCACGCTCTGTGTCTTCATGTCACAAAGCTTTCGCTGTGGTTCGCACAAGTTCGTAGCGTTAAAAACAACATCTAAAATTCACGCTCCACAGATTGATTTGCATAATTGCATCACGTTTACGAACAAAAGTTTAACAAACTCCAGTAAAGTAATCCATATTGTGACACTGCGCCACAAGGTGTACAGACATTCAACCACGTGCCATTTCATCACGCGACCAATAATCACTGACGTTTAATCACTAGACCAGTGGTTCTTAACCAGGCGCGGACACAGGGGGGATGCAGGGGATGCATCTCCACCCCCACTAGACCTTAAAGAGGTGCTGACATGACACTTGATTGCATTAAAAATCATCGCCAAAATACTTTTGTACGTACTGCACATTACTCGCTAAAGATGCTAAAATCTAACTTATGCTAACAAAGTCAAAAACGTTTCTTCGTTTCATTAGACGAGCTGGCCTTGTTTATGGAACCTGATATAAAATAGTCAATGATCGCATGGGCATCAGCAGGACAGGGGATGCAAAACGGGCATTTTCCCCCGCCTGAAAATTGTTCATGCAATATAAAATTACGTGGCTTGTTGCAGTAGAATACATCTATGCAGGCTTTTGGGAATACGTCTTAATCGCTGAGGCTAGTTCTTACATCTGAGTGAATACTGAGTCCAAATCTACTGTATATTTGCTGTGGCGAGTTTTTATAATTCATCTGGTCAATTTTGCAAAACCTGCATAATGATAAAATGTAGTAACTTTGTCCGAAGTCGTGTCCAAATACAGGTCTACTTAATTGTCCAGTTTGTGTAGCAAGGTTATATTGATCGCTTTGGACGAGATCCCAAACGTTTGCAGCTCTTGTTTCTAAGTCAGAGTTTCTCAAACGGGGCCCTCGTCCCTCTTGGGGGCCACGGAACTGTTCTCTCAGGGCCACGTGCAGAGGCCGAGCTGAGGCAGAGGCCAAAACTAGGTATTTTTATTGATGAGCAGGGGGCCACAAGTGTTGAGAGTCTCTTGAAGGGGGCCACGGCTCATAAATGTTTGAGAACCACTGTTCTAAGTGATACTGACAAGTCTTGCAAGCTGATCCAGCAATCAGTGGGAGAGCAACCGGGCAATTCCCCCCGAAATATTCAAAACATGCTCAGTTGTTAGTTCAGTTGAGTATATCAACTAGGTGCATCCCTGCTTGCTAAGTGAAATAGAGTCATGATATGTGTTTTCGTTGAAAACCATGGTAATCCAATGCTTCTTTCTTTATAAATCATTTCAATGCTTACTTGAGAAGAAATGCCCTGCGTTGAAAATCTGCAGATTGCACACTATGTAAATTGTCGTAATACTATATACCTGGCTATTGCTGCCAACGAAACGTTTTTTTGCGATTGTTACCGTAACATGGGCATTTTATTTGTAGTGTAGAAAGCATTAGCGTTTTCTGAACCTCCATTTGTATTGTATCGTCAGCAACGTTCCCTCTAAGGTGCGCAAATACTCAGGACCACCAGA
>JGI24159J19872_10000656_pt1 | contig 32947 bp, 24 predicted proteins | sample Ectturendosymbi4_FD_19872 | JGI IMG/M metagenome (IMG submission 19872) | reverse complement strand
AATAAATGTAATCATCATTGTGGTATCATTTAAAATCCTGGATTTGTGCCCAATCGCTTTGTTTCAACAATTGTGAAACACCCTGTACTGTGTAATGCTTATTACGCCCTTGATGACAACCTTGCCATAAATCAGCTCATAAATCAAGTCCTCTTTTCTCTTTATATATTCTCCCTACATCAAACAGCCGCTCATGCAAGTTCCACCGGGCCCTATTTATCTCTCGGGTCCCGGATTAAGGTGCCGGCTGATCCTCCCTCTCATAGGACCTGACTGGCAGTTGCGCCAAATGCTCATTGTTGCTCTTCTACCGGTGAGCAATTACTAATTCTGATAGTTATCAATAAAAACTTTTCGAGGTTGCTCATCCTGATGTGTATCATCTAAGAAGGAAACCCTTTTTAAATTTCACCATAAACTTGATCAACTTCACTCATCACTTTACAAACGTTCGGTGAGCAACTGATTATAGCAGAATATTAAAGAATTAATTACACCATTAGCTAACTTTCACTCACACTTCGCACTTCATATCTCTGGTCTAGCACAAGCAAATTGCAAGGCTCCTAGCTTTGTGACGTTTTTACTACTGAATAGTGCGCACGAGCTCTAGTTCAGTGCTTTCTAAACTTTTTCAGCTTGTGACCCATTTTTACTGACAATTTTTGTGGGGCCCACTGTGAGACTATGCGGCAAAACAAAAATGTAAAAATTGAGATATGACAATGGAATTGGTTAATTTTCAAAAAACGTTTTCTGTTAATACGGGAATACTGTGAAATTTTGAAATGCTCTGCGGTCATCTTGAAAGACTTTCGCGGTCCATTAGCGGGTCGCAGCCCACTGGTTGGGAACCGCTGCTCAAGTTTGTTTCCCTGCCTGCAGAGCACGGTACACCGAGTTGTTGCTGTGGATGCTGGTACCACAAAACAGGAATGAATAAGCTGTTTGTTATTTTAGAAGCATTGAAAATCTATAACGGCCTGATTTGATGAAAAATGTGTTGCTACACCTTCTGGTAAAACCGCCGAACTTTCTGCAGTGCACATGATCCCGAANTAAAAAGTGAGTGAAAACTCACCGAAGCCGCTCAGCGATTAGATCAGGGACCTCCAAACCACGGCCCGCGAGCCAAATCCGGCCCGCAAAGACATTTCGTCAGTAATGAAAGAATGGTATTTTTACGAAACATTTGTTCATTTGATATTTGGCAGAATGCAGCATATCTTGAAACAATCACATTACGGAAGATCAGGGCCGGATTTACCTATAACAGGGCTACTCAAACGGCGGATCGCCTTCCGAATCCGGACCTTTGGATGGTGAAGTCAGGACCTCGTCAGCCGCTCACAGTTGTGTTCTACAGAAAAGTTTCATACCAAATCTAGCGTTTTTGTCCGTACTTCTGAGCCATGAACTCGTTGTCAACTGTATAATTGTCGATTAAGCTGTTGTTTCGCTATCTTGCAGTGTACCAATGAGTTGCCCTTTTTATTCTGGTTCAAATCAATTGTTTCCTCATAATTGTTTAATAATCGCATGTCATTGCAATGCCTATCCTGGTAAAAACAATAGAAGCAAGGCAAAAAATGGCGATGAAGCCATTTCCTTGCCTTGGTTGAATTTCATTGATTGTTAATAACAATGAAATTCAAAGTTGTTGCTTCAGTGAAGCGTTGCGCATCACCACTGGCACACAGAGCGCTCCAACAATTCATAAAGTGGCTGGAAACTGTTGGATTTTTGGCTGACGCAATGTCGCACCTCAACAACTTGAATGTTGAACTGCGAGGAGTAAAACATAATTTTATTTGACTCGTGCTTTTCAGAAAAAGCTAGAAAATTTTAAACATGTTATTCAAGCTGAGCTTAATCATTTTCCGCGACTTTTGAAGCAAAATAAGGGCAAAAAAGATACCATGTATGTTCAGTTTATTGGAAATTTGATTATCAACTTTACATACGATTTGGCGACCTTTCTCTTCGAAAACAGTTGCTGTGGCTTCTTCGAAACGCTTTTTCGTGACAGACATTATAGAATTATCAACTGAAGAAAAAGGCACATGGGAATGGGTGGACACAGCAGAGTTGTGAACGTGCCTCATTTTGAAGCATGGACCTGGCCCGAAAGTACAAGCCCGAACCCGGCCTGATCCCGACATTTATTTTTGAAGTCCAATTTNGGCCCTGAAAGCCAAATCTAACGAGTGAGCAAAGATATGCGCAACTAAGGGATCCTGGTGGNTAAGCGAAGTAAACATGACTAAATATTTCGTAAGTAATCATTTTTGTATTGGAAATTTATTCAACTCGATTGGTTTGACGCTAACTGGCGACATAAGTGTCCATTGTTGCGAACAAATTAAGTATGCAGGTCCGAAATCGCCTGAAACATTTTGAAAAACTTAAGCCCGAACCCGGCCCGAGAAATCCGGCCCGTCTTACAACTCTGGGACACTGCCGAAATTCAGCTGGAGATATTCAATATTCACTCAAGGGTGGGCAACTGCGCAGTACCACCAGAGACCATTTGCACAGTGAAATCTCATTCTCGCGCACGTGCAACATTCCAAAAGATTGGAAAAGTACAAAAACAAGGAGAAACTATTTGAAATATACGGGCGCTTTGTTTGTATTTTGATAAGATTTTATACTTATTCTAATAATTGAAAAAGTTTGTAATTGATTCAGAATTCCGTTAACTAAATTATTCATGTTTACTGAAATAAACTTTTGCTCGGTTTAAAATTTTCTTATATGGAACACTGGAGCTAATTCAATTCCAAGAGAACGTAGCTGTAAAAAATATTTTGTGATTGTACATCGGACAATTAACCTTTTGGTAAAAGTAAGGGATCTCCAAAAATTTTCCCACTCTTTGCAATTTAGCAGTGCAAATTCTCATTATGTTTTGGTCTACCTACTTGTGTTAGTCTGCGTTTTCAAATATGATCTTCGTAAACAACAAGCTTTGCATCTCTATGACAAATGAAATCCTTCACCGTAGCCTTCGACTTGCTATCACTACCTTGGAACCAAAACTCTAGCAAGATGTAGAAATGCCATTTTTCCCATCATATTATATTCTCATTTCATGTTTTTTGTTAGAAAAATTGAAGACATGTTACATTTGTATGATTTCATGGGAGTGACCGAACCTCAGCAATTTTTTACTTTTGTATCTGGACCTTTGCTTGAAATAATTGAGTAGCCCTGAACTATAGGCTATATAGGCTTAAGCCTAGGACCTGATCCAAGGGGGCCTGCAGGAAACTGTAGTATGCATAGATTTATAAGCCGGTGTATGATCAAATCGATAAATATTCGTCAAAATTTTATGTCTTAAAAAACCTTTCGCATCCGATATTGATACTGGTGTGAGGGTGTAACACTGACTGAACATGTTTTGTTTCACCGATATGAGAACTTTTTTCACCTGTTGATCGCATACGGACACTGTAATGACAGGAAGATCTATTAGATTTACTGTAGCTAATTCCCAAATTCATATTCTAAAAAACAGATTTAACGGGATTTTTCATAATTAAGCCTAAACAGTCAGATGCACTCGAAAAAAAACAGATATGGGTGAAAAAAGCAGCAGTGGGAGCCCTGAGTGAGTCGATATACTCAAAGCACGTTGGCTGCTTCCTCTGTTTGCTGAATTGTACCGATTGTTACGTGTGAATCAGGCGAAAGAACTTGTGGCTGTTCGTGTTTGAAATGCACCTTATTGAACCTTAAGGTTGTGCTGCAGAGCTATGTGTAGGACCAGGCCCGTAACCAGGGGGGCGAAGCCACCCTACAAAATTTTTCTCCCCCCCTGGAAAAATGTGTTGAGCATAGTTGAAAACTATTGGACATAGTTTAAAAAATTTGGGCCCCTCTCAGAAAACTCTACGCACCCCTGGTGTCCCAAGCTGGTTACGGGCCTGTGTAGGACTACAGTAGCATTATCCTACAATAAAACATAGCTGCTTATTCTGAGCAATGCTGTAGTTGTCAGCGTTTCTATTGCGTAAATCTCGTTTGGTAGTTTTAAATATGATTTTTTCCATTTTAGTTTTTTCAAAGTCATTCAGAAACCAGATTGCTATTGAGTACGTGCGCAAGTTTGTACAGCTCCCATGCTAAGTTAGTGCAAGAAGATCTTAATGAGCTTGAATAACAAGCAAAAGTCACTTTGCCAGCTGGCAACCACAGAACTCTACCCCAACGAGACAAACACAGGGTAACAGCAGAAAATGACAAAAACACGTTTGGGTCTGATGATGCCTTAGTGGTTTTTGGTTTAACCAACCACGCGGACCCTTACTTCTGAGCTTGATGATCACTAACTGCCTAGGAAAAAGTTTTATTTCAAGATTCAGAAGAATTAAAAACGAAGTAAAAGGTCACAATGTTCTAGGAGAGGTTGCCCAGTATAAGAGTTCGGTGCATTAAAGTGGCAAACTTAGGCAAACAGATTGTACTGGATTCCTAGATAATTTTTTATGAAGGCCAAGAAAAAAGCTTTTTTATTGTTTACTGGGCTCTATTCAGCCTTACTTGATTCGATGATTGTATCTTTTTGTAAGTATTTCAATAATGACAGCATAAGGGAAGTTTAAACCAGTTCCGTCGCCATAGGGGCCTGTGCTGGGCTCATTCCCTCCAAATTTAAATATGAAACACTATAAATCAGTGGAGATTTTATCAAATTTTCAGAATGTGAAGTCCACCTGCGCAAATGTAAAGCCCCTATTGAAAGCTTTCTGGCTACGGTTCTGGTTCAAAACCTCACATCCTTTCGCGCGACGGTTTCGTTACGTTCGATTCTTAGGAGTCTGAAAAAGCAACAAACACGCGAATCGTGAACCAAGCAGTTGCAACCGTTTGGGTCGTTTTGCTTGAAGTATTTTGCTCGTGTGTGCGAGATTTTTATGGCCGTGGCAAGCAAGTCGCAACGTGGTCCTCAAATTGTGCTTTAACGTCTTTATGCCGCCACACATATGTGCAGTGTGTTTGGCTTTAGAGCACAGATAAGAAAACACAAATGTGAAACGTATGAAAAACGTATGCCACGTGTTTTGTCAAATATTTAACCTTGACATTTTCGGTTGATTTGCCTGCAAAAATTAATTATCCTGTTCCCGCCAGCCAAGAAATACGATTTCAACCATTACGTGTCATTGAAAGTTTTTGCGTCGAAAGTCGCCACTTAAGCATAGTGATCGTGGGGAACTCTTGTAATGTTTGAGAATTTTTTTTTGACCGTACATTTACAGCGTCAGTGTCGTCATTTTCGACTTTGCACAAATTGATTAACGCTTTTCCATTTTTTCCTCGTAACAGTGGGAGAGGGGACCTCATAAGTGGACTAGCCTAGGGTCTCGAATCAGTTAAATCTGGCCCTGCGTAGGATGTCCGGCCCTCGAACTGTTGTATAATAGCTAGGGCCATTAAGTCATTTTTTCTGTGGTTCAGGAAGCTATGAAACGAAATTTTAAAACAAAAACAGCACTCCTAACAAGTGACTTGGTAGTTATAAAGTCATATTTTGCACATAAGGCCATAAAGTCATATTTTGCAAATTTTCAACCTAATTCAATAAGGAAATCATTAAAACCATCTGAAAATACCAGGTGAAACTACATCGCTAGATCTAAGCTGCATCCTGAAAATTGAACCCACTTGGGCACCCTGCGAATGCTGGCAAAGACGTATGTGAACCAAGTTATTTGGATGAAGAGTAATGCACTGCTTGAAAATACATGTTCTTGCTGCCCCAAAGAAATAAACCAATGTCCATGCATGTTTTCAATTTGCTTCAAACCAAACTCTTATGGTTTGGTCATGTTTTGAGCTGTTTATTTTAGTGGGGCTTCAACCAGGGCTGTGCAGCCGGAGCCAAAAACTTTTAGATAGTGGAGCAGGGGCCTGAAATTTGGGTTCCGTTTCACAGAGATAGTTTGTTGGCCAAGCGAGTTTTACAAATATTACGTTTTTTTGACCAAATTGTTCTGGAGCCGGAGCCAAAAATTTCTAGATGTTCGAGCCAGAGCCAAATAATTTAGATGCCTGGAGCCGGAGCCCCAAATTTGAGTACCGGCTCCACAGCTTTGGCTTCAACCAAACATGCGGCTACAATCTCTTCTGCCTATTTTCGTTGGTAGTGCTTCTTTGTACAGTAAATGTAAGTCATATTTTCTGAACACGCCATATTGTCAAATTTTTAGGTCATAAAAATGGCCCTAGTAATAGCTTGTGGCCCTCTGATTAGAAAGTTTGCAGATCCCTGATGTAGGCAGACCAAGATCGGAACCCTAGTTACTATCACGGGTTGCGAAAATAATTATCTTAGAAATTCTCACATTATCTTTCTACGGAAAATGAGGACTATGAGAGGGACTGACAGATCCTCTTGAGTTGCTAAGTATCTGCTCATTATAGAATATGGTTTTGACGCAACACTGTGTTATAACTTGCATAACGATAATTAAATGTTCACGCGGGCCGCATTTGGCCCGAAGGTCCCCCACCTCTACTACTGACCATACGTTTCCAGTGATTATTATTTTCAACACATACATCTGTATCGAAAGAACACTGCAGTGCTTCAGTAAAAGCCACATCCCTTGTGTGACACTGATCACGTAGCAAGGGACAGTGAGTTTCAGTTGAATTTTGTTGCGACCATTTTTAGACAAGCGTTCGTATGCCTAACTGGTGTACTTTCACATGGGCCAACAAACAAGATCACAGCCAACGTCTGCGAAGATCTGTTATTTTCCCCGTCTTTTTGAAGAAGGCCACCGTGCTTTGTCGCATATATGTAGTTTTTTTTAAGGTGTTTGAAGTTAAGGTTAGCCAACTTCATCAAAAGCTTCAAAAAACACTTCCTGTCTCGTTGCGACTTGTCGCCATACACTGCTGAAACATTTATTTCTCAGCACCTTTGGATTGTCAGTTTCCGTTCAGGGAAGTTTTCAACTGAGCTGCACAAGCTTTGAAAAGAACAAGAAACGCTTCAAGTTGCAGATGTCAAAAATGCTGTTTGATTGCAACGCACTGTCCTCCAGCAATCCGCTGACGAAGACAAACACTTGCTATTCTACGAAATACCTTGATATCAACAAACGTGCGACTTTCTCAAGTTCGATGCTGCATTAATCAAACAGACAAATACGAGTCATCAACAGAACGTAGTAAAATATATATCGTATGGTATACGGGGTTCGGTCGCATGACAGAGACGAAAGACGATTAGAAGAGCACTCTCTCCTCATCGATCAACGAAACTGAATGCACACCGAAGAGAACACATTTGAAAACCAATGTCGAGAGATGGTTACGGTTAACACGCGCAGAAAATCTGCAACAGGTTTACTGGAAGCTTTGTTAGTTTGATGCGATTAAAAACTTTTAATATTTGGTCTGCAAGTTAAAATCGCAACCGAGCGACGCTCTTGTTAGTAACCGAAGAGCGATTGACGTCTATTGGCTGTTTCGTTGCGCTTTCAATAACTACTGGCGCAGTTTGAGTGCGTAATGCCGCATTTCAATGTTAGAAACAGTTGAAATGCTACTAGAATTAGGCTTTTGTAGTGTGTATGCGATCCCAGAGGTTCAGTGTCGCCTTAACTGTTATATTTGCTACAAAGCTCCCACAACAACAAACCTGAATTTTCCGTTCTGTTGCACTGATTCGTTCTGACCAGAGCAGCTTGGTTTGTACCAGTAAGTGCCAAATCTAAAAGGCGTCCAGCTTTCCGACCCTCACCAATGCCGTTAATCCATTCCCATTGATACCCCAGTCCAATTTGAAAGAAATACCACAGCTGATGACAAAGCAGTCGGCAATATATTGCAAAGTCACCGCTGTTGGGTTTAGATAGAGCGTGACGCAGGTCTAACACGTCAAAAGTAGCGACCGCTCGATCCAAGCTCAACTGATGTTACGTAATATGCGAAAGGATAATCAACGAGCGGGACTCGCTCGGGGGGTAAACATTTAAAAGAAGCTCGTGCGTTGCAAATAATTCCGCCGCTGCTGCAAAACCCGACCATCGGCTCGTGACAGTCCCGGGCTAGTCAAACGTGGGCACACAGGACACTTCGCGCGAGAGCGAAGCGGCACTTAGCAAGGTGCTGGACAGCTGCAATCACACAGCGGCGCTCGATTTAGCGCAGAAGACGCGGAGCCGGGCTCGCTCGGACGAACAAATAAACACCGGCGTTCGTCGTTCGCTGAGCTCCGCGCCGCGACGTAATGACGGGAAACAGGGACCGGCGCGCAGGAGAAACTTAACAAACCGGAACAGCACAGAATGAATAAACTGCGTCGTTCCCTCGTAAAGCAGAGTCGCTACAGAGAGACGGTTAACGACAAATACGAGCACATAATATTTGAAGATTGTCGAACCGATTAACAATCAGAAGTAGCAGGGTCCGCTGCTGAACAGACATTTTTCTTCGCGGGCGTCGATTCGTCCCACGAGGGGGTGGGTCACGGGGGTGAGCGGCACCCCTTAGCTCAACCGACTGTCGGCTGAAGGTCGGTTGCGTTTACCGTGCCCCGCCCGCTCGGGTCTGATTGCGCTGCAACACAAGTTTCTCGGCTGAAGCACCGCTCGTCCTTCGCTGAGGTTGACGTGACGTGAAACAGGAGAAGTGCAAGCGAGCAAAGCGAGGAACAACAGAACGAACACAATGAAGGACTTAAACTGCTGCGAGATAAATTAAAAAAAAAAAGAAATTCTTACTTAAGCCCGAACCAGCGGGAAAAGAACGACGAAGTTGGAGACGCGATGGCGCGCAAAGTCGCAAACAGTCTCGCGGAGGTACAGCACCGGCGCTAAAGAGCACCTCGCTTTCTTTTCGAAGTCACGAGTGGCCGAGGACGTGCTCAGGATCAAAGCAATGTCCGCGACGATGAGGAGTCGCGAAGGGGAGATGAAAAATAAAACAGCGTAGAAAAAAATCGCCGCGATGCGTCGACGAAACGCGTGAAGCCGGATGGCAATGCTGCTGGCCTGAGTCGAGGAGCAGTGAAACGTTGTCCCGTTTGCGGGCGCAAAACACGCGCGTGCGTCAGGACTGTTGCTACGCAGTGGAGAGGTCGCTGCGGGTTGGACGAGCACCCGGTCGTGAAGGGCTCGGGCTATGAGCTCAGCGCGAACATCTCTTGTCAAGTGACGAGGTCTTGCTGTCGACAGGAAGCTCTTTCGTCGACTGAAACATCGCACAAGCTGAAGTTTCGAAGACGCGGCAATGCGCTGATGAGAAGGCAGCATTTCTAGCCGAGCGGGTGGTTGAGGAACTTTCTCGAAGCGCCAGGACTAGACGGCGGAGTTGGGAACTCGGTAATGGAATGGATGCTCGGGTTCATTAACTGGGGCTGTGAGCCACCGGCCGCGTTCCGCTGAAGCAAATTGGACTTAAAACTGACGTGGAGTTTCGAGCGTCCCGAAGATGGCGCTGACGATGAGTGCGACACTAGGTTGGCCGGGACCTGAAGGTTGGCCTGCGGCCGCTGGGAAGCCGGAAAGCGCGCCTGGTTACCACTGTTGCTTAGATACGTCCTGGGCGCGGTTTGTCTGGCGGATGGCGGGTTAGAATCGGTTGTCACGGTAATTGGTGGTGTATCTGAAACGATGAAACAAGTGGATCGATCAGTCAACAACGCGCAAGATAAACGACGACACGAGTCGCTTTGACGAATCACGAAGCGCACAGCAAGACAAAGGCACTCTGCAGTTCTAGGCGAGGTCCGAAATTAACTTTCTAATTTAACGTAAAAATGTCGGGGCGGTACTTTTTTTGCAGGAGGTCACATGTCCCGATGGTTGACCTGCGCGACAGGACCGTACGACCATAGCTTACGCTGCTGGTGATTTTAAGTAACTGCCAGCAGGGTCCGGTTTGTTTTGACTAACAATAACAGGACGAAGCATCTACCAACAGGGAAAACCGTAACGATCGCCAGAAATCTTTCGCGCAAATTGTCGCTACTTCGCAGCGTTCGTTAGAGACAACGGGCGAGAGGCGACGACCAACCAACCAGCGCCTACAGTGCATCGCAAGTCGTTGTTTTTTCGCACATCCAGCCGGCGACACCGGGCGAAGCATTCTATCAAAGCCTGTGCTCACCGTGGGTAAACAATGCTGCGTTTTGTATCTTTCGAGCGGCGCCTTTGAACAAGTGCTGGTGCGTTTCGCCGGAACTGTACGCCGCGTTGTTGTTGTTCCCGTTCGCACTTTCCTGAGCGGCAAACCCCCCACCAAGCTTGGGAGGAGGCTTGGCCCCGTCCGTTTGCGTGGTACCAGACTTCCTGTGCCGCTCGGGTACGACTGGGGGGTGGGGGGAAATCGGACTGAAAAGGTGGGCGCTGTAATCCTCAAAGGTTTGATCATCTTTGAACTGGTCGATGATTTGTCTCAAATAGCGCGTCCTTTCCTCGTAGCTGCGGTGATAGTTGAGTTAAGGAGAAAGGCGCAAGGAACTGCGCACGTTCAACTCAAATGCACGAAACATGCCGAATGGTTCTTCGGGAAAGTCTGTCTGCGAAAACATTTCTAATGGCAAGCGGTGCCAGTGGAGTCGGGAAGGCACTTTCTCGAAGAAGAGTTCGCAATTAATTTGCTGTGAAAAGAAAGTTATAACCTGGAATAAGCGGAGCGCAACAAAGTGCCGTCGCTGGTCGACGTCATGTTACACAAGATCCCGATAGAAGAACGAGACGTTCTCTTAGCTTGTACTTAATGAAGGAAGTTGAATCGACCAAGACCATTCCTTCCACTACAGGGCACGTCAACTGCATCGTACAAAACGATAACAAGGATTACGGAACGCTTTTAGCCGCGCAATAGCAGGCGGACAAAAAACACAGGAGAAAGAAAAAGGATACAATGGCTGGTACAACGATATCTGCGATCTCTTCGCTCGTCCCGCGTTGATAGCCGTCTCTCGGACGAGGACAGGGAGGAGCCGAGCGTTGACGATGGCGCCGTCGAAGAGCGGGCCGAAGTAGGGAACCTGAGGTCAACACAGAGTCACTATGAACCAAGCACGCAACTAATCTTAGGTCATCAGATTTTTTTGTCACAGAAAAGTTTTCCAAACTGCAAGCACAGTTTAACTAAACACGGTCATTCACGCCAGCACTGATCAAACTGAACCGCAGGTTACAGCTCGCCGTCAGCTGCAGGCAACCAATCAAGCCACCAGAACTCACATCGGCTTTCTTGATTATCTGCACGCGATAGAAGCCGTGTCTGATCGGGTAGATGACGATGACGACGTCACCGAACTCGGTGGGGATGATGCCGCGCCTGTAGTCTCGGTGATGTTCCGACCAAACGATGTGGACTTCGTCGTTGCCGAGGTGTTGCAACTGCAACGAAACAAAGTATCGCCACTCACAGAAAAATGGTACTACTTTAGGCTGGTCTGTGTTGGCGAAAGTAACATTCAACTGTCAGCTGCTTCCAAACGCCTTGTGTTTATGCCAAAGCCGAGACAGCACATACGCTGAAAGATCAGCCTATTTTAAAGCAGTATCTACTGTATGTTTTCGAAAAATCTAAAATTTTACGATAAAACGATCCTCGTAGTCGACTTTTTGCTATATGATTCCGTCGTAAGGACGTCAATCAATGGCTATAGCGCAATTCGTACAGATAGAAAGCTTAATGCAGAGCTATCTCGTCGATTCCAGGCATCGAGAAGAAATCAAAACAGGTGTATCATTAGGTTTGTGTCTAACAACTATACTGGCACAGTTTGATAAGGGAGCGATTCTGTTCCCGCTGCACCGACCAGGCGCGAACCAGTAAGCGATATTTCGCTCTGGCGAGGTAGAAAGCACAAGCAAGGAGTCCAACTGGATTACGTGGCTCACTTTTTTATTCCTGGCGCCGTCGTCGGTCGATGGGAAGCGGGTGGCGACGTGGAAGACGACCTCAATGGCGGAAGTTGCGTAATAAGGAGCAGTGCGGCCTGTGCTTCCGTCGCTTTGCAGCTTGCCGCGAAAACCGCAGTGCACGCTCAAGTCCACCTGGTCAAGCAAGGATAGGGTTGTTGGCGCGATAATATGTGGACGAGACGGGAAACGCTCTGTTCCCGGGCGAATCGCGCAGCGTGGCAAAGGTTTTTCAACATCGCCGGCAAAATTTTCTGAGGTCCACAGACGAGAAGGGCGCGAGAGTGATGGCGTAATCGCGGAAAGCACCGGTCTGTGATGAACCGTCAAATGGCAGGGAGGTCCACGAACGCTGCATTATGCATGACAGAAGACCAGGTTGCGTTTCAGAAAGCGGTGAAACGATTAAAATATACGACCGTTCCCGGTAAAAGCGTTCGCGTGGATGATCACGCTCTGGTCGTAAAACGAATTTGCGGCAAGCAGAGTGAAGAAAGGTGTATAGGAAAGCGCGGCGTTCGTAGATTTAAATGATGCAACACGCACGGTCTTTGCCGGTCTGTGGCAATAAGGCAGCTGCTAACAACGTGCGTGCCAGTAAATAACAAGAGGTCAACTGATGTTTAACGAATAAAGTAGTCAAACGCAGCAATCGACTAAAACGCGCTGCTGATGACGTGCAGAGGACGCGTGCGACTCACCTCCCAACCGAGACCCGCCACGAATGCCTCGTATTCCTTGCTGCCGCCGCTGTTCGACAGTATGGACAGTTTGTCCTCCTGGCCCTGGGCGATGTAGAGGACGGCCACTTTGTGAGTTTCGCGACTGTGCAAGATAGCATGGATTATATATTAACAATCACTGCACGGTTCTGATTAAACCGATTCTTTGCCCAAACGTTCGGCGGATGAATACATGTTGTGAACAGCGGAGCACAACGACTAGGCGCCGTTAGTTGACATCGAAATAAGTTTCCGACCGACATGCAGATCGTACACAAATGAAGCTGGGCAAAATAGTGTCATGCAAAGCATCAATTTCTAAGATTGGATCTGCGGTTCTGAACTTTTCTCATCGCTTATCAGCTTGCGTTGTTTCACTTTCACTGCGTACAACCTGTTCCAGTAACTCGATTTGCTCGGACGTTATTTACGATTCACTAAAGCACACAAATGTACAGAAACAATTTAATGCGAGGGCTGCAACTGTTTCTTCTCCACAAGATGGTCCACGTGGACTAGAACCTCGACCAAGCTCACCGGAAATCATGTTCAGACGCAGCAGGACGATTCCGGCCCCCGGTAAGAGTACCGCAGGTTGAGTACCAATAGTTTATATTAATTAAAATTTTACTTCGGCGAACACCAGGATTGGTGGGACTCTACGAAATCAACACAAGGTGTGATTTTGAACACAAATTTGACCGGCGACGTTTTGATTTAAAAAATACACAAAAAAAGAAGCAAAATGAATCGGGACCTTTAAAAAATCATTCGCAATGATTATATTGAAATTGTCGATTTGTTTCTTCTGAGCAGGATTCAATAGCAAACAAGCAACTAAGCAAGCAGTTGCACTTCGCACTCACCAGTGCCTCGAGTCGAGGTGCTTCAGTTCCCGCAAGAGGCGCTCGTTCTTCTTGAGAAGGCTGACGCGATCCCGGCTGTCACGTGACAGGAAGCCGAGCTCGGCACACAGAAGTCGAGCGTGGTAGAAAGGTGAGCGCGACGACGCTGTTGAGGCGGGTCGCGCAGGGTCGCATTGCCAGCTGATCGAAAAAGAACGCGAGCGTTTAATGCGGACGGTCGAAGCTAAGGTCGGCAGCCGTGACGCGCAAAGCGACGCCAAAAGATGTCGGAGGGCAGAACCAAGCCTGATCCGCGAGTGCCTTAACACAATTTACTGTCAGCTTATCGCTTGATAAGAAATGAACTTTACAACACTGCAGGCACTGATGTCGTGGTCGGTGGCAGGCCAGGAAAAAAATCGAATTCAGGTGAAGTGCTGAGTAAAGATGTTCTGGCGATTGGCGTGAAAGCGGTTTTCAGCCGCGACAAAATGTTATCCAAACAGCGAAAGCGCTAAATTCGCATGAACCAACTATTTTACTCGCACAAATTTGGTTTTAATGAGTGCGTCTGCAAAACCGCTGCACTTTTAAAGGAAAGCCCGTTAAACAAAGGCGCGTCGATTAGTAACGGTGCATTATCGGCGCTACTCAGCTAGCTTTCACACTAAACTACTGCTTATCTGGTAAAGACAAGTGAAGGCATGTTACTTTTTTCTTTGTTGACACCATCTGCCTACACATACATGCTGAAATGCAAGTTAGCAAACCAGACAACAGACACCTTTGATTTACCGCCAGATAAAACCTGTTCCTTTGAAATATTTCCACACTTTCTCAACGTGGCCTAGCACTGAACGATGTTCCCAGCATGAAAACGAGCACAGTTGAAAACTTTCCTATCAATTCCCACTGACTTTTCCCACTGACGCAAGCCCAACACACCTTTTCACGTGGCACTGCTCTGCACACCAGCTTCCCAGGTTCTCGTGGTGACGTAGCAGGCACTTGGTCGCGTTCGACTGTAGATTTTCAGTGAGGGAAGTGGGTGCAGGCCCCGGGATGTTAAGGGGTAATCCGATCCTGGTCTGACACTCCGGGCTGCTCCAACCAACATACTGCAGCAACTGCAAGCATGGATTAAATGGCTATCTCGAACAATTATTGTCTTTCCAACATGTACTGCGTACATCCGGAGGCATTGGCTGCTTTTTCGATTTTTAAAATTGCGCTGCTCTTTCCCGTGCTAGAGTGCATCAGTTTCTAGCATCAGGATGCGGTCTCAGCAACAAGCACTTAAATCTGGGGTGGCCACACTTATTCATCCAAGGGCCGAATTCGCGACTGCCTGGCCAGTGAAGGGCCGGATATTGTGCGATTTACGTGACAGACAGCAGCCAATGCTGTTGTACTGCTGTCTACTGTCGGAAACGTGGTGCTTGAAAAACATGTGCAAGGTATTTGGCGGGCCAGATTAAACTGGTCGGCGGTCTGGATGCGGCCCGTGGGCCGTAGTCTGGCCACCCCTGACTCTTACAACACCATCGGAAATCCCAATAAACACAGTAAGTTATCAGCAACAATAGGTTTTCTTGTCGGTACGAAACAACCGCTGCGGATCATCCAACGTACATTTTGCAACGTTACATTCCAGGCGAATACAGTAGGATGCTGACATTAACACTGGGCTTGAAGGTTGCAGCACGCAGTAAGTTAATGCCGTTGCTTATCAGGCTGAACCAGAGGTGCACAACCTGCGGCCGTGCACGCTGCACATGTAATTAAAAATGAATGTTGTAGCGACCGTGCATCAATAAAAACTGTCTAGTGCATGAGGTTACTTAGTAGAAAAACAGCTAAACAAACGTGTGGAAGCAGGCTACGTTCAGTGTGTAAGCAGAACAGAAGCAATGCAAAAACAATTTGTTGAANTCTCTGGCAGTCGTAATTCAAGAAAACGAACGAAACGCGACCGGCAGTAGCGAAAAGGTTGTGCATCTCTGCGCTAAACAAAAATCGGACGCGTCATTGCTCGGACAAAAATGTCTATCTAGGAGGAAATGTCTATTCTAGAAGGCCTTGGTTTAAAAACGGGTAAAGCAACTGCAGTACCTGTTCCAGTTGATCGGGCGCATCGCTCGGGCGCGACATCTGGTGCTGAGGAAGTTCCGTTGACGTCACACGCCGCTTGGTCTTCTCTTCCGCTTGCGCGTAGTTGAGGTAGGAACGCGTCGATTCGACGGCTACCCGGCTGATTTCTGCGTCCAGCGTCGAGAGCGGAACGCAGCGGACTGGTGAAGAAAGACCAGGGCAGTCACGTGACTAACGGTGCTAAACTAACCTTGCAGATTAACCAACAGAAAATGAAACAAGAGCGAAAACGTAGGCCACGCTGATCATATTTCGGCAACAGCGAACTTGTCAGTGGACGAAAAGTGGCGTTCAAACGAGACATCACTCCCCTGTCCGAAAACTATCAGGCAATAAACACTAACTCGCTTTTTAGCACAGTGCCTTTCAGCGTGAGGCAGTGGTACCTAAAGTTCTAACGCCTCAATAACCCTATGTCAAATTCTCGTCCACCTGGATACCCCTTTTCAACAAAGTTCAACATCAAAAAAATCGTAACAAATAAAACAGAACTGGTAGAAAAAGCTGTCACCAGAGTAGTGAAGAAAAGTCGATGCAAAGGCTGCATCACATTAATCAGCACCAATCTTCTTCATGTAGGTACATTACAATGTTGCCGAAACGAATGCTAGAAAAGTCAATCTGGATGGAAGCAAATCCAAGTTCTTAGAATGAGGACTTGAGTCCAGATTTGGACTTTACTTTCTAACAGTGTTGCATACCCTCAACATCTGGGGCATTGAGGCAAATATTAGGAACCCCTGGCCTCCAAAGGTGAACTTCTCACGTTTCGGATTACGCATTCTTTTAAACTGATGTCACGATAATCGTTAAAACACGCCCTTCCGGTGTGTTTTTCTTAACGCCCTACTACAACTTCGGTTTATCCCGGGCAGATAGATTCTGCGATTTATTTTCAACTTTCTTGCAAACCGTAACTTCGAACTCAAAACAAGCGGTGGGCAATGCAGCCGCATGCGAGGTTTGAGAAACGGCCTACCACAAGTCTCATCGCTGACGTCATGATTGTTTAACATCTATTAAAGCGACATTCCCTCAATCAGGTCATGCCAGTACGGATATGCCAACGACCTGGCCTTCTCTACTCCAGCAAGTTTTGGGAAGAACTGGAGGAAACTTTGTCCGCGGATATGTGCGTAATCGCCGACTTCCTCTCAGCATGGAAACTGAAACTTAGTGTGACTAAAACAATATATCAACCGCTTTCCACCTCCACAGTAAAGAAGCGCCAATTAGCAGTCAACGTCCGAGGCAACACTCTGACCTACAAACCCAATTTATCATGCGGGTCAAGCTGGATCGTCAAATGACCTAAAAGCAACAAAATCCTTGCACGCAACAATCTCCTGCGCTGCCTTGCTGGCTCGTCATGGGTTGCCAGGACATCCACCATTCGTACATCAGCTCTTAATATCGTCTACAGCGCTGCTGAATACGCTGCCCCAGTTTGGTGTAGCAGCCCTCACAGCAGAAAACTGGACGTTGCCCTAAATGGCACGCTATGCCTTATCGCCGGCTATTTGCGTCCACCCAACCGGGCTATTGTCAACACGACAAGCATTGCACCACCTAACATGCGCAGAGAACAGCTCACATACGAACTGGAATGCCAAGGCGCATTCAGCAATCAACACCCCGTCCACGGTTCCATCTCACACTTGGTTCCATCTCACATCAACACCCCGTCCACGGCCCTTTCCATCGCAATGCTGCAACCCTACTAATAACGTTAGGATTTCAAGTCAAAAGAGCATGGATGAACTCACGGAAGGACTTTATACCTTCCAGTTTTGTGTGAGCCCAAACATCGGTTTTCCCACTGGTTCCAACCTCCCCCGCAATCTCTGGGTCACTTTACACCGGTTCAAAACTGGAGTCGGCCGTTTCGGTACCGACATGTGTCTGTGGGGACTGAGAGTGCGACAACCTCGTGCATATGCGGGGAAGAGAATCAAACAGCACGGCGCATTATTTATCACAGCGAGGCCCCCTGACCGCCAAACTTCATTGATTACTTGGCGTCTCCCAGTCTAGCCGGTGTTTGTTGATTGGGCTGACTTGTGGGATCGCTAGAGGGTCACTGCTCATATGAAAAAAGACAAGTTCGGTAATTCGGGGCCTCCATGGATTCCGCAGGACCACAAAAATGGCCCGATTAGTTTTTTTTTCATAAAAGGAAGTAATCGCGCAACACATAGCTCCCGGCGCGGACACGTAGTTCTTGATTGCTGGACGGAACTTCCGAGCGAAAGAGCATCCGCAGCCATCTACAGCATCTTTTTCAAAAAGAGCGAGCACAGAACTAATTCAGCTTTGCTTCCCTAAGCAATTATCAAACGTCTGTCTTACCAGGTTTGGTTGTCTGTTTAACGTCCGGCGGACCGTAGAGGATCGACGAGTCCCAGCAGTATTTTCCGCCAGCGTCCCTCACAATGAATCGGACACAACGATTCGCGCCGCTCACGTCGTCCGCGGGCGCATCGTCCAGCTTGCTCTTCTGAGCAAGTTACGAGCGAGTTAGCGCTTGAAATACCAGCGGGATTTAAATTCTCCCTTGATTATTGCTATCGCCTAAAGGTACTGCATCTAAGGCGTGGCTTCAAACACGTACCAGAGGGTGGAATCGAAATGCGTCGTTGCCCCCAATTTTGAGGAGCGAATTTGTGTGTTGAAAAAATCGCGATTCGTGTTCGTGCGAATGTGGTCAGCGACTGACAAATCACGTTCCATTCTCGAAAAAGTTGGCTGTTGGCTTTTTGCGCATGCTTTCCTTTGCAGGAAAAGTGTTACCGTTACGCCATTATTGAAAAAAAAACTTGTTCTCTTAACACTTTGTAACTAGGCATCCATCCTGTCCCACCTTTCCACTTTACACATTTTTTGGTGTGCGAGCAGCAAGGGTTACGGCATCTTTCAAAATACGGCAGTGGTGCTCGCACAGCAAAATGTGTAAAAGTAATTGTGGGGGGGACAGTAGCGCAACTCGCCGGCACATTTCACATGCCCCCCCCCCAGTTCGCCAAAACCTGGATTACGTGTCGGAGCAATGGGCGTATTTCGCTCCTTACGCCATTTGTGTCTTGATGCGCTGAGAGCGAACACGAGCATGAAAGCAACGAATTGTTTCTGCTTCAAACCCCATGCGAAGTGCCTGGACTATGATAACCTGCACCGTCTTGCAGTAAAAAAATGTCGGACGGAACTGCTGGTCCGCGGGCACATTCACAATATCAAACTTGGCCCTCTTTGAAAGAAATTTGGATGCGCCTGGCTTACGTGACAGTAGCGACGATACTTTCTCGCACCAAGCTGCAGCGCTCACAAATAAAACTGTTTCCACGGGTCGCCGTGGTTTCATTACCTCGGAAGAAATCTCTACGACGGAAAGAAGGCAAGAGTCGTTGAGGATCATGAACTGCGAAAAAAAACAAAGTACGTCAAAATGACCGGCTGGTAATATTTTATAGATTCTGTTGGAACAAAGCCGTTACGACACGCTGCTTTATAACGGCTACGGTGAACAAGCTGATCTGATTTTTAAATTTCCAACTTGCAGCAAGAAGCGTCAGGCGCTCTTGCATCACTGAAAACAGCAAAACATGAAAGTTACGAAGGTTGCATAACTAGTTCCATCAAGTGAAAAGGTCTGGTAAGAAAAAAGTGTACCCTTTCAACACCTGGGAACTCTTGCTTGTAACCAGTAACAGCAGCACTGTTTTCATATTCATATNNGACTTGACACGCTGCGTCTGGGGAGAAATGCTCTCGTCCGAGGNACCTTACATACGATTTTGCTGAAAATTGTGAGATCCCTTCCAAAAGTTTGAGCAAACCTCAACAAAATCAGGGCCACCATTTTAAAAAAGCTGTTCATTCTCTGCGATGGGGTCTTTGCGATTCGCGGTGCGACACTTCGTGACAAAGTGCGCAGCTGTAAAGTTCGTAAAGCCCTGAACGTCGAACCTTTCCTCAGAATAGAGAGATCTCAGCTGCGCTGGTTCGACCACGTGACTAGAATGTCCCAGGAAAGATTGGCGAGGCGAGTCCTGCTGCCTGCACCGACGGGGAAAGCGGCCCTAAGGTCATCCAAGAACCAGGTGGAGTAACTACATCTCCGACCTTGCTTGGTCCCGTCTTGGTGTGGAACAAGCAGAACTATCTAAGACTGCTGTTGAGCGCGAGGTATTTCGAGTCCTGCTAGGGGCTGCCGTAACACGCGACGCTCCCCAGAGCAAAAGTGGATATGAAAAGGAACGAATTCTTTCTGTTTCTGCTAGAAAAAATAGTAGTATACACATTTCCCAGATATTTTCTACGGGCGCCTGCCCAACCTTCAGCACGGCCAAGGAAAACACGCTGCAGAAACACAACCTGTACATGCGGCTGCTGCGCTTGGCCTCACTGTCATTACTGCGTGCGATAGTTTTGCGAAGCTTACCCTACGTCGTTTCAAAACTTCCTGAAACCAATCCAATTGATCAGTACTGGACAAACCACTCACTTGCACGTTCGGAGATTCGAAAAGCTTGGCTGATAGTTCATCAGGCGTGTCGTCCGCATCGTGGTGTTCGCTCACCCTGCACGTGAGGACTGACGCTCCACGTGCGAGGGGGAAGTGGCCGAGATGGGTGGTCAAGTGGGAGAGGGCAGTGTGGGCCACCAAACTCACCGCTCCGTCTTTGCCTAGAAACCACATACATTTCAGTATCGTGCTGTTGAGAGGGAACAAGCAGCAGTTGCCATTTTTCGGAACAAATCTGCCTTGCTGGGGGGTCGGGACACCGATTCACCCCCTACCTCGACACGGTCAATCACGTAGTTCGCAAGAGACGCTCTGCGCCCAGTCGACAATGCTGATCGCCAACGCTTTACACTGGAATAGAGATATTTTGCCCAGAATCCAAAAGTCACGTTGAACACAGTCAAGTTGAATTTCACAAAGTAATAGGATGGATTTCCGATATACACGGAAACTTGACATGCACCGGTTGCTCACCAAGCTTGCCAATGTTGGTTCTCATCAGCGGCTTGGACCGCACGCTGCCGAGAAGTGCGCTGCTTGGCGGGTCCTGCACGCTGTCCAGAGGCAGGTTGGGATCGAAGTCATGCGAGGCGAGGTCGGAGAGACTGTAGCTGTGCTTCGCGCCGTGGCCACCCTTTCCCAGGGCTGCTGTTTGCATCGCCTGCAAAAGAGAATGATCGCAGCTGCAAGTAACTGGCTCTTGGGAGCGCCTGAAAACACTGAGATGTCAAAGACAAATTATCAGTTCAGAAATAACTGGTGCCAAGCCTGGTTCGTGAGAGTACTTTCACATGAAAAACTTAGCTTATAAAGGAACAGCACAATGTTTTGATTCTCGATCGCACCAACCTATTGACTTTGGTAATTATAGGAATTAAACAGATTCTATTTGAACAAGTAACGAAATAGATCCTATTTGAATAAGATTTATGACTGAGGATGCGTAGTGTTGCGTGAAATAATTTGCTGTTTAAAATTTGTGAATGGATTCAACACAGTCGCCTTGGTGGAGACTAGTGAATAAAAGCAGAGTCCTGTCGGCTGATTTCTCGAAAGCTTACAGCAAGCCTAGTGTTTTTAAATGACTTCGTGGCAACATTCATTCCATAGTCGGTGATGGGTTTCGGGCATGGGAGGCGGCGACCCAATGTACAGCAGTTTCGTGCAAAACAGCCACCTTGACAGCGGTGAGCTACCCGAAAGCATCCGCAGTCGGTGCCGGCAGCAAGGACGCCTCGATACCGATCGATGACGTCGGGAAAGTTGCTTCAAGGACAAAAGTCGATACATTTATTCGCCGCGACGACCATTCACGCAATCTCTTAATCGTTCGAATGCGGCATAAGCACAGGCTGACGAAAGCCGGCGTGCGTACCTTGAACACTGTTCGGATCAAGCGCTTGTCCGTGTTCGCTCCGTAAGTGTCGGTGAGTGTTTCCAAGGGAACGCACATGCACCAGTCGAGAATGCAGAGCAGCAGCGAGACCAGTAACTGCAAAGCAGCAGCGAAAAAATGGTTGAACGGCCGTCGTAAGTTCTTTCAGGCACAATATCACATTCGACCAATCGGCTGATCGCTGCAAATATTGACAAATCCAATCAGAGGAAGTGCGCCAGTACGCATTTTTGCAAGCAGCGCTCATTTTCAAAGCAAGCAGCGGTCGCTTTCGCGCCCTGCGCTTCTCCTCGCACCATTTCGCAAGAATGAGCACACTTCCATTAGATCAGCAGAACTTGTCAGCGGCGAAGTTTCGCTTTGCACGCCGGGGTTCGGGCAACGCTCACCTGACGTCCTGTGTCGGTGTTCTTTGCTTCGGTGCTGTTCAGCAATGCTGACACGGTCAGCGACATCACCTGGACAAGAAGCGCAACTGACCGAGAACGATTTAAGGTGCACGGAACGTGACCGGCCTCAGTGCAGCTTAGCGAATCATTGCCAACAAGCGAATTACGGAAACAAAAGAGACAACGACACACAGCCGGCACACACGCCTGCATTACAATACCGTGCCTGTGCATCTGCATATTGCAAAACGTTTGTTTACCGACAATTACCACAATAGTAAAACAAATCGAGCAGTAAAAAACAGCATGCAGGGTGGCTGTTAGAGGTTGTAATATTTCGTCATGGACAAATAAGCGTACGATTTACAACACAACGTAGCATCAGTAGCAGTGGCCATGGCCAGGATTAAAGTTTAGCACACGCACACATAAAAGTGCAGCAAAACTGCCTCAGAATGAACCGAACAGCTATTCACCTCGATAATCCTCGGTGGCATATCGGGCATGACTTCGAGGAGTTCCTGACTGCAGTGCGTCAAGAGATGAAGTTGAGAGCACGCCACCGAGGCGACAGTGCGGGTGCTGAACTGCAAAAACGGACAATTCGGATATGAAACATCTACAGGGTAAGTATTTCAGTGTCAGCGGCACGCAAACACAAGCCAAAAGCTCAAACCTAAATATATTGTAAAAGTATAGGCAGCATGCAAAGGCAACACTGTTCTATCGGCTACATGGAAACGTATATGCTGGAAGGGGTGGGCAATTAATTTGGCTCGGGGGCCACTTTGAGAAGACTGCGTTTAGCGGAGGGCCGTACCTTCTAATGAAAATAGAAGCAAGTTGATGGAAACAGAAGCTAGTCTCTGTTCAAGCTAGCCTCAGCACAAACATTTACTGTGATAAATTGGAAGACAATTACAGATTTGAAGATTTTGCCTGAATGCTTCTCCTGGCCACTGAAAACGCTGTGGCGGGCCACATGCGACCCGCATAATTGCCCACTCCTGTGCTGGACCAATAAAGGCAAGCTTTTGATGAAGACGCCTTCGGTTAGCTTCATCTTCACATTTACGCACGCACACACATACAGCATTACAAAAGAGTATATCAACGCCTCAGGAAGAAAGAGTTCATTAATAAGCTGGCGAGCATGAGTTAAATCGAGCCAAACAAACAGCTTTGGAAACACTTCTGTCATCACCGCACACTTAGCGCGGAAGCTCCTGTTTAAGGAACACGGCGTTTAGCTTTTTTTGTATGTGTTTTCGACACATCGGTAACTCACTACGCATCAAACTTCTCGCCATTAAAACACTATTTTCAGAGGCGATGATCGAATCTCTGAATTTTAAGAGGAAGACTTAAATCATCACACAACTCTTTGAGGTGATTCTAAAAATATCTCACAGGTGTAAATTACACGGCCAGTGACAACAATGGTTGTCATCACAGCTACGTCAGACTTGAGTCCGAACGTTCGCTATGCAGATTAGGTTCTTTCTTTCGACAAGAAACGCCGTGCCAATGCAACTGCCCTAAGCTAAGCTGTCGCCTTAACGCTGGGTATGGGAGACCCGCTTGCGGCGTTCGTCATCGTTTTTAGTAGCGTCACGACGTGTCTGCTGATGTTCCAGTTCTCTGTATTGCACTACACCGGACATAAATGCTCAAGCAACAAACAAAGCAAGCACAATATCGCTTCCTGTATAAGTCAGCAAGACTCACGGCAGATTTTTCTTACTTTTAACGATACGAGCAACACGTTTATGGCTTCCTTCAGTCTGGGGTGTTTGGTCTGGCTTGTGGTTAATTCTTCGTACAACCACAGACCAGTGCTTGACAGCGTTACGCAGCGGGCAGCAGCGGACGGCTCCTTCCTGCCAGCAGTTACTAGAGCGTCGACGATGTAGTCCTGTTTGAAGGCATGAAGCCTGAGTTGGGATGTAAGGACCATCGCCAGCACCCGGTACTATTGGCTTTTGACGTACGTGAAACGTTTTCAACGTAAATCGACACAAAAAGGTGGTGGGACGTTCAAACAATGTTCATAATTATTTCAAGAGTGTAACTTCTTCACGATGGACTCTTACAGAGACGCCACCGGGCCTATACTCTGCTACTTACTACAAACATGCGGATCAGGTGCTACGCGAAAGCATTCTTGTAGGTGAACGGCTGTGTTGAACGAAAATCGCAAAAACAAGCTTTAGAAACTTCGCTGAAACTAAAAGAATTTAGATTTGTAACGCCGCGCATAAGCAACGCTGCGTTTTGCCAGGTTACAGGTTGCGACCTGCTCTGCTGCTCACCTTCAAGTTGTTGCATATCATCGCTGATGGGTGCTCCGATTCCGGCTTCAGAACTGGAATGTCGTGATAAAGATTCGGAAAACACAGTATTGAACCTAAAATGGTGTGCGCTTCAACTCGAGGCGCCTGCAACAAGCAATGGAAGCAGCAAAATCACACGTAGAACCATTCGCCAGCAAGTAAACTAAACAGAATTAGACATAGCCTGTTTAACTCAGTAAGCACTTATTTGCTGGCCTCATTCGATTAACGCTTCAAGCCCAGGTTGTGCGATGACTGCAACGACTTCAATTTAATGAAGCAAGGCTGCAGCACGAAATAGTCGGTGTCGCAGAAATGAAACGACACTGATCCAAAGCTCGGCTTGGTTCGCGTGCGAGAATGGTTGACTACAACGGCAAAGGATGCGCTCTCGTATCGGCTTTGTTGTTACGTGGCGAAAAAAGTCCGGTGCAGGAAATATTTAAACTACTCTCGCCGGGTCCGCGGAGCTTTCCAACAAACCTTGAGGTTTTGCGAAGCAGCGACGGTGTGGCATGCATAGATAAAGTCGAGTAAAAGAAGGGTTGACGCGGGAAGACAAGTGGCAAAAAACTGACTACAGCTTCCGACAACTTCGTTGACGACATCCTGAAACGAAACAAAAGCGAAAGGTTTTGCAAAACCAGGATTTTCATGAAACGTATCACGTCTGTTGCAAAGAACGAGACGTAAAGCCACATAAAGACTTCATGCACAAAGTTGTGATTTTAACCAGGAGCAGAATCGAACCTGATGTTGCGAGTAAAAACCTATATAGAGTTAGCACGCGATGTTAGCACGCGATGTAGTAAAGTTCTTCACTTCAACGGGTAATACGCGACGAAAACTACCGCCGTGATCATTGTGTACCTCAAGCAAACGGCCAGCGTGTGCGGCGTATTTCCACACAAAGGCTATATGCATATCACGGCATTTTACGCTAACATCGCCCGCAGGAGAGATCGATCTGAGACAGGAGCGACTCCAGGTCAAGAGCGTCACTCGGACTCATCTCTTGATTATATTGACTGAATGCAACCATTCGAGGCTCGCGTCACTGAAATTTCCATTTGCTCTCATTCTGTCTGGCACTACCGTTGCTCTGTTGACGTTAGTTACGCAACAATGAATGAAAAGTTCTCATGAGAACTCGTCCATTGTTGCGTAAATTATGTCACAGAGCAAGCGACAACGGCGGTTAGTCCTCTGCGTACCAGGGTATTCATATTACCCTGGATTACTGGACAATTATTCGTTTGTTTGAAATTATTCGCGAATGGGAGCTATCTATCGGATTGGGATTCAAAATTCGACGTTCTATGAAAATCCATTGCTTCAAAAATCATTCAATCTGATATGAATAATATTTTTTTTTAATATAAAATCCCAGAGGGCAGCTCGGGCTCTAACGGACGAGTCCGAGTAAAGCGCGAGCGAACATATTCGAGAGAACGTCTATTACGAATGACATTTTTTGAGGTCACCGCAAAATGAACGCAAAAGGCCAGATATGAAACGAAAATATATGAACACTGAAAAGGCTCAATGTAGAGCCCGAGTTAGAACTTTAATCATTGAAGTGGGTTTTGGCACAAATTTACAAAGCAAGCAACCCCACGTTCTTTAAACTAAATCGTGATCGAAGACTTGGGCTGAGCCCGAGTCGTCACTGATCTAAGATAACTCGGAATGCATAACACACGTACGGGGTCAGGGGCGTGAAGAGCGTTGTGCAGAACGGCGTAAAACTGGGGGAGGTGGTCGGGTTCCAAAGGTGTGTCGTGCTCCCTCTGCACAGTCACTTTGCACAGGAGTTGATAAGCGTGAAGCTTGCCTCCTTTGTGTGTGTCTGGCAGGTCCATAGCGGCCTGTAAAAGAAGAGGCAGTTGAAAACAGATCTTTATCTTCGTAAATTTCCACCGTTTGGCCTGAAATCTCAAGAACACCTGATTCTCAAACGATCACAATTCATTTCCAAACTGCTGCTTTCAACGTCTGCCCCATAAGTCCCGCAGTATCTTTTTCAAGATAAATGAAGCTCAAAAACGCTTGCGTTATTGACAGGTGAAGGCATAATTACCTTACGGTGAGGACTCACTGAATGGCTAGCAGATGACCACCTTTGACTGGCCACATTCCCCCTCATTCCAAACGATGGCTACCTTAAGGTCTCACTATCTCTTGGCTATGAAACATCAGCTTAGAAAAACAGTCGGCAAACAAGCAGCACACCAGCAAACAGTAAGCTTTCTTCACAAAACAATTGCGGAAGTCCTCAACCTCGCATATCACAATGGGATATTTGCCGAAAGCACGAACGTCGATATTAAACATAGAAATTTAAATTTGCAGGTAGCTTCTCTACAAAAGACAATTGGGCATAATCGATCTGGCTGTATAACTATGATAAGATTTTCTAATAACTGAACGAAAACTGCCCACCTTTCTAAAATAACATATTTAGGATACATTGCAAGTTTTCGAAACCGAACACAGTAACGAACACGCCGACAGTTGAACTTCGCAGTTTGCGCCGATGCCTAAAACAGACCTCTGCGAGCTGTCGCCAATGCTCATTCCGTGGACAAAGCGAAACGGCGATTACTTCCGCAATCAACCCTAGCCTCGTTGTGGACATGCTTTGACTCTCCTTTGTGCAGTAAAAATCGCAAAACCGGATACGGTGAGTTCTTCCAAATTTCATGCAATAAACCAAGAACATTAGCATACAATTTTAAGAGGAAAACGCCTATTTCTGGAGGAACAAGTCGTAGACTTTTTAATTTCAGTATGAAGGACCGGTGTAAACACCGATTTTCTTAACCCCAGTGTCTAGCTTCATCTGGTACACTGTCTGGTCATGCGATAATAATGAAAAATGCCGAAGATACCAACAGTTTGCGCGATAAAGCTACAGTACAACGATTTACCTTGAATCCCCAGGGGGCGAGAATTCTGAGAGGTGGGACGAGCTCCGGTTCGTCAGACGCAGTGTTGAGGTCATTCTGAATTCCCAAATTCTGTCGCATCTGAAACAAGTGTTTGAGTTGGCCGCCAAAACGAACAAAAGAGTTGCGCACGCGTCCTAAAATCTGCTAACAAGTGTTTCTTGCCACAATCTAGCGCAGAGAAAGTTATCACGCGCACGACTTCTTAACCAGGTGCGCGCGTGCCCGCGGCCAAAAGCAAGCCATGTCGACACATTCACAAGTCAAGAAAGAGCAAGTACATGTTCCAACATTTCGTTCGCTTCTCTTCTGGCGACTGATGTTCTGTTGCTTCGCGAGAAAAACGAAAACGCGTNCGAAGGAGACTTAAGGTCCGCGCTCGGCAAGGGAGGAAACGCATCGTCCTCATCCGACGCTTCTCCATCGAACTCGTCAGCAAACACGTCGGAAGTGCTGCTCGACTTCAAATCCGAATGTTTCAACCTGATGTTTTCGTGCTGGCCTCGACCTTCCGGGTTCGACGCCGACGCGTCGCACGCGTTCGCACGCTTTTCCGACGCCGCGCTCTGCTGCGGCGCGCTCGCGAGCGCGATGTTGTCGCTGCTGGCCGAGTGGCAGTGGTTTCTGCTGCTGGCCGAGCTGCTGTTGTCGTCGCTGAAGACGCTAGAAAGCACGGGGTTGCTAAGCAGCGATCGCAGCTTCCTCTTCATATCAGCTGCTGACAGTGGCGTTGTGCGACCAACGTGAACAGGCGATCAACACGACGTTGCACTTGCATTGAGTCGAATCCTGGGCAAGCGCTCAGCGGGCAAACAATCGAGCTGAATCAATAAGCCACCCGAACGACTACAACATACGTTTCGAACAAACGCGTTCGATCCTAGAACCTGAGCAAACACAACCCGTTACGCACTAACGTCCAGCCTTTTCTTTCTATCTTATGCGTTTGCGCGACTTTGACCAGCCAGCCTTCTACATTTTACTGAACATTTTTCGCACTCTAAAGATTCGTGCTCGAGCTAATCTAAGGCGATGATGGCGGTTCTGAAATTAGCTCTCACTTCACGCCTCTCACACCGACTGCCCAAGAACAACAACGATAGAAAATCGATTAAACTCTTTCACCAACACGTCTGCGTCGCGAAATCAAAACAGCGTTTACGGCAATCCGCCACCCACTCGCAAATGTACAGTGGCGCATCTTTTCCAGCGCAGATCACGGGTCTCCTACATCGATATGTTAATGATTAGTCTGTAACAGGCGGGGAATGCAATTCAACAAGCGCCGTGTGCAGCGCAGATGCAATGACACGCGCGCAAAACGCGACAACGGCGATAAACGCGTTGATCGGCAAATAGCCGGACACTCCTTTTGATCACTGCATCAGACAAGAGTGGTCTTTGCTGGTGATTATATTTGGCGGAAGGCCAGACAGGCATCGCTTTTCTACTTTTATCAATAGAACTACAAGGAATTTTTGCAGAAATACCGCTGTGGTGTTCGACTAAATGCTCAAACAACTAATGTATTTCCTTTATGTGAAACAACGGCTCGAAACGNCGTCAGCTCAAAACATCANCTCGCTTGCGCAGCAACAACAGCGATCTTGGCTGATAGNAACCTTCTCTAAGAACAGCGCTGTACTTCGTATGCATATCTGATCGCTAACTGGTACGGCCTGGTCCACTTCTCGACGATTAAACGCTGCTGCTGAAAGCATAAAAACGCATATGTCACGAGAATCCCTGCGACTGAGCGGCGCAGCGCCCAGAGCGCGCAAACAACTGTTTGCTGCAACAGATGACACAGCGCCAGGGCTGGTCACGTGCCGCTGAAATACGCACATGCTCTCAGTCCAAGTACTTGCGTTCACTGCAAAAATGACGGGAAGGGAAACGTTTCTAACGCAACCGAAGGTCACTTTCGCGTATTCTCATCGGAAGGAACAGTGCTACCGCCATTGTGAATTGTGACGTAAGGAATAGAGAACAAAAGCCGCTGACGAAGGTGCCTTCGATCAGTACCTGATGTGAACAGCCGCGGTAACATTGTTGTTGGCGTTTTGATAGAAAAAACACCGTTGTGCTTCTCAAGTTATGCGAGTCGCTGAAAGTTTCCCGAGCCGAAGAACTGTGCTTTGCTGCCACCTGGGCCGTGGAGCCGGAACTCAGATTTCAGGTTCCGGCTCCGCAGTGATCTGGTTTTAGTGAAACCTTAAATCCACTGAATTATTTGTACATTTGTATCATTACACAAGCAGAAATGGGGTGTTGCGAAATGATATATGAGTCATGTGCAAAAAGTTCTGAGAAACCTGATCTTCACGCAAACGAGTAAGGTTATGCACACGTGTGGCAACCCACGCTCACCCCGCAATAAGCTAACCGCCTGCCCCACAAACCAGAGCTGTGGAACGGAACCCAAATTCCGGCTAAGATCCCACCATCTAAACGCGTTTGGTTCCGCCTCCAGTTCCAATCATCCAAAATTGCGTGGGCTCTGGCTCCACAGTCCTGGCTCGCCACCGTCCGCTTTGTCAGCACAGAACGCTCTTCCCGCGATACTTGCAAACGTTGGTGACCTCGCACCGATGGCACTAAGCCACACCAAACCAGACCAACGCGAGAATAAACAAAGATTGAAATGCTGGCCGACACGGCAGCGGAGAGTGGGCAGACCTGCATTATGGATCAACTGGCAGCAAAATGAAACTGCGCCGCAGACACCACAAACACTTACTTTAAATAGAACTCCCCACAATTCCAACAAATAACTGAACACCAGCTCATGTATAACGCCATCTTCAATCTTATTGACGTCGCCCAGAATTCCCAGAAGACGGCGCCACAGAGCAACGGCAACATCCGGGAACCAACCGGATTTGTGACCGCCTGCCATAATGCTTCGATCTTCATGACGAACACCTGAGAAAATATAATTGTTTGTACTTCCACAAAACAAAATCACCTCAGTAGAATACCGCAACAGAATACGGAAACAATTAGTGTCACTAAACAATCGCATTACACTTGAGATACTCCCAGACTAACAAACACTCTTTCCAGGCTAGACCATGGTACCTGCACTTACGCAGCTAAGAGTTTGCTATATTTGTTGCGAATTTTTTCCCAGTCACTGGGAAAACGTCGAAAATGAGCCTGACCATGCCGTTTGCCTCGAACAACAAAACATACAGTAAATTCCACGGAGGATAACAAATTGCCGCACTACGGAGGCAATTTGCTCAATGAACACCTGGAACAAGGTTTCATTTAGACCCAAACAGCTCGATCAGTAAATTGCATTAGTTCAGCTTTAGCATGACCTGTTTAAAACAGACAATACCCGTGGGTTATTATATGCCATTTGCCATCATCACTTCGGGCAGCATCACCATTGATAGCTGTTACCGGCCTTGGTGAGTATACAAATTTCAACAGTTTATTAAAAGCCGAATGCTACTGCTTTCGCCAAATACTTTATTTTTCTCGTAGTAAAATTCGGCCAGGGAGATTTAGAACTAGAGTTTTAGATGTCCCTGAATTCGGCCACGCAAACTACACGTAATTTGGCATTGATGATTTTTTAAGGCTGGAGTATAAATTAAGGTTGCAGAATTCTAATTTCGTCTTCCTTGCAGCAAAATGGATGTGCAAGTAAAACGCTTGACTTTGCTGGTCAAGAAAAAAGAATTTTTGCGTTGCACCAACATAATAACGAATTGCAAAAGTTTTATTTCTAGTTTCAAACCAAGCAATTTCCGAGTGTTTGTGCGGCAGATTTTACTGTTACTTTTAGGAAGACACCACAATTTTTCATTTTACTCTGTTTATCGTTTTCATTTTATTTCAACCTCAAATCACCGGTCGATCGCTTGCTCGCCACTGTGACACAGTTCAGTAGATTTGCAAAAACCTGGTAACCAACCCGATGCCAGGCAAACCCAGTCAACCCATCGGGGTCTCGCGCCCCACCTGCGACAGGTGCACCGCAATCGTCAAGCAAGATATCTTCGGTTGAGGCGCTGAGAAGGTCCGGCTCCTCGTCGTCACCACCGCTCAGTTTGTCAACCGCTGGGACCGGCGAGCCAGCGACGACGCCTTCCTCGCGTTGGTCGCGACGTTCGAATTCGACGCCGATCTCGTTCGCGTCGCCGTGGTCCTCGCAGCGCATTCCGCTGTGGTGGTTGCCGATGCTGTGGGGGGATTCGTCGTCAAAGTGATGGTGCGTTGAGATCAACTCAGTGGACGAGTCGTTTCTGTTTGGAAAGGAAAGATCCGAGTCAGAGGCGTTCGTTAGGCAGGTCTGATGTGGCCGAGCTGACGCAGTATAGATACAGCAAACACATGCATGTGAATTGCGACGCGCATGACTAATCAAAAACTTGTTGCATAGGATCCTCAAAAAAGTACGACCGCAAAAGTATAGGCAACGGCGTTCACGCAAATTACTGAGTGCCTCGTAGCTTAGCAACCAGGACACTGCGAAACTCTACCAGTAGCGATTGAACCTGGATGGGCAAAATCCATGTTCAAAGAACTTATAGTGAAGCAATTCGCCTTTGAACTAAATTAATATTCCTATGACAGCCGCTTCTGCAATTTTTTCCAGCATGGTTTCTGTTTGAAACCCACCAAGTTCCAATCAATCAATGCAACGACTACTTTTAGTGCACTCAATGAAATTTCGCACCTATTGTCTGGGAACCACGAAAACGTATTTAGAGTTCCACTTGGCTGGCAGTGGTTCGGAAAAGTCGCTGCAGTAAAGCGCTCGACGTTTAGCAGCAGAGCTTCACTTTGGGTGCAATTCTAAATCCTTCGCATGTTCATTTGATTCAACTGGCATGACTGACATACACCAAATTATCGTCAAGGGTTGTGTATTGCTTGACGCTTCGTGACGTGAAGATTCACTTCAACTGCGCACAACTTTTTTGTTTGATGGCAGCAATTGGAAGTGTTGACGCTGATTTGTCAAGGCGGAATTCACTCAAATTCATTCTGTTTTTAAGACGAATCTTGTGGGGACAATGTTCCACGGGGCAGTCGTCCAAACACCGAAGAAATAAACGATTGCGAAAGTTGCTGCAGCAGCAAAAATACGTACCTGCTGTCGTCGAATCGATTTTGATGTAGTTGATAAGGAGGACTTCTGAAGATGCTCCCCGTACTTTCTGAGAGCACTGGCTCTTCTGGCGCAACTGTCGACAACAACAACTGCTTGCAGCACACGCTCCGGCGTTGAGCAACACGTCAATTCGCTAACAATTTTATTCCAGAAACATGACACTTTGTCAAATCAACTCGATTTTCGTTCCACCACAAATCTGTTGCGGACGCGAATCGTACAAATCCAGTTAGGCGGCTGTCTAGTAATATCGTTGCGGTGAGGGGAAAAGAAGTCGGCGAACTGCTGCCCAAGAAATCTGAGTTTTGCGGAAGCCAAGGACGATGAGCGGACAGCAACATGTCTTAAATCCAATCACTAGTATTTAAACAAGGCTCTGCCAAATCCGGTAGATCAAGAATTTTAAAGCACAGCAAACTCGCAAGTGCGTTCAACCAAGATTCGAACAGACTGCGATCGCGACATTTAACATCCGGCCAATCAGCAGCGACGCTACATGTCGGCGGAGCGGTACTTCGTGCAGCAAAGGTGATTTCCTTCGTTCAAAAGAACGAAGAGCCACACACACACACACACACCACACACACACACACACACACAACAAACA
>JGI24159J19872_10000655_pt1 | contig 32959 bp, 25 predicted proteins | sample Ectturendosymbi4_FD_19872 | JGI IMG/M metagenome (IMG submission 19872) | reverse complement strand
GCAGGACTGAAGATGTGTAATACACGAAACTAGTTTCCTTACGCAATAAATTGCGATAGATTCGCTTGGTGTGGGTCACTGTTGTGGCTTTACAAATATAAGTGGAATCAGTCTTACTTTGGTTATCAAAATTCTTATCTGTGCCAGAGCATGCTACAGTTTATAGTGTGGAAACATGCAAATTTGAAAGGTTCATGCCATGCAATTACATATATCCAAAACTAAAATGTTCTTTTTTTTTCATACCATGCATAAACGTGTCATATTCATAGTTTCAGCATAGTGTATGCAGTAGAGTAAGGTACTTGATGAATACCACAACTGCAGTTGGTGTAAGAAATTGATACTTTGATTTTTGTTGTGTACATTCACATCTGTAATGTAAATATCATTGCAATACAGTTTATTGATAAAGTTACGTCATATATGGCAAGGTTAATGATCTGGTTGATGTATTGTTACATAGTGTGGGTGGCATGGTAATACAGTTTTTGCAAAGCAATTAAGGTGGTCCTTGATCTTGCTGTATATTTATGTTTGCCTATGATCACTGAACAACACATTGTTATGACAGTTCTTGACATAGCTTTACATTTACTCATACCAACTTTAGTTGTTCATTGTGCAAGTTGAAATTTTGTGTAAGATTGTGTATACTTGTCAAATGATTTGGTCTTAACAAACATGTATTGTTTAGGTCTGAATAGATTTGTTCTGATTGTTTTGTGGGTCTTTATTGTTTGGTACGCATGTTTTTTTGCTGGTTATTAAGGTGTACTTTTTAGAATAATGTTTTCCATTGCTTTTATTGCTGCTTCATAAAAGTGCATGCATGCAATACTTTGGTACTATTCCTGATGTAAACCCAGGCCCATCGCCAGGATGTAGCAGCAGGAGGGCCTAAAACCAGAAGGGAGCCCAAATTTTTAAAATGCAGTATTAGATTATGCAGCAACCGGTGGGCCAAATGTGAAATGGGGGGCACTGATTTCAAATGGGGGGCCCGGGCACCACTGGCCCCCCGCTGGCAATGGCCCTGTGTAAACCTTGTTTCTGTAGTGCAAACTTCGGTACTGATATTGTTTTTTAGTGTTAAGGCCATCCATTTCATTTGCTGTTGCTGTGTTGTGCACTATTCACAGATGTGTCTTGCATGCTGGCACAAGGACAAGCCTAACATCCACTCGGCTATGCTCCAGCTTTGTGCTGCATACACGTTGCACACGCAGAAGGTGCGCTGTAGATCATAGGCCAGTCAGTGTTAGTTTTCTAATAAGCTGGCAACTGTACTAAATGTGCTATTGGTAGATTATGTAAAAAATACTGCCAGCATGCATAGGTGGATTAAGTTCATCTTTTTGTTGGTATTATTTTTAGCCTTGACAAATTAATACAAGTTCAATGGATTTCTTTATGTAGTTGCTAGTTAATGTTCTAAAAACAGCATGCTGCATTTATGTACATTTGTTTGTATTTTCTGGCTATACTGCTATATCTATGTGTATTAAGTTTCCTATCATATCTGGTAAATCGCACAAGCAGATGCAGAATTTAAAAAGTATGCCTTAAACCCAATCAGTGCTGCTACACATATTTAAAAATCACCAGAATGGCATCATTATATCAGGGTGCATTTACAGGCATGCTCATGTGTGCTTACACATACTGCCAGTGTGTTGTGTTGCATGCATGTTAACAATGGGGAGTTCCATGCATGTGATGTTCATGCTGTGTATGTTGTTGTTTTATGTTTTTTTATAGTTCAGCTCAGAAGTTTTTTGCATGATCTTTGAATGGAAATGCTTGGCACAGATGAATTACAGTTTAAATGCATTTTTGTAGTCTCAAGTACTCAGATAATGCTTGATTGCAATTTGATGTAGTGTACGTATGGTTTGGAATGTGGTCTCTGACCAACAAATAAATTAATATGTTGTTTTAAACGTTAAACATTTTATAAATAGTGCTATATTGGAAGAGCAATTATTACGTTGTTACACAGAAACAGGCATTAATTTCACTTAACACCTTTGGTTCCAGGTTGTTTTTTCCTGTAACACCTTGGCTGCCAGGGTACGATTTATTCGTACTTTGAAATCGGCTTGAAACCAGCAGTTTTCAGTTGCCTTACCAACAGCATAGCTCCTCCGCCGATTGTGCTAGAGAGCTGTTCAAACCCTCAAAAGATTCGGCAGGTCTTCTAGTCTGCATTGAAAAAAATAATAATTTTTTTCATTTATTTGTTTTTTTGTGAGTGATGTCATAAGTAAGGTAGGTTTTTGGCTNATGTTACCTGGCCTAGGGCCCAACTGCTAGACCAAAGTATTTTTCTGAAGTTTTTATTGGGAACTAGGCTGGAGTCCGAGTCTTTGTAGCCTTTGATCAACTTTCTAGCGTTTCTGGTTCAAAAGTTATGATCTAAAATAAAAAAAATAATGATTATCTAAATATGGGATTAATCAATTATTTTGTTTACTTTAGATCAGTGGTTCCCAAACGGGTTGCTGCGTCATCGGCACCCTAGGGTGCCATTTACCATTCTTAGGGATGCCATGAGAAAAAACGGTTCTAAATATATTCTTTAAAATAGATTTTTCAAAATGTCATTGAATCTTAAAACAATTTGCTGTGGGTTCACCACTGTGTGCCTCAAATTATTAGTTTTTTTTCTGTAGGGTGCCGCAAACCTAAAAATGTTGGGAAACACTGCTTTAGATCATAACTTTTGAACCCAAAACCTCAGCAGGTCATCCAAAGTATCAAAACTCAGATTTTAGCCTAGTTTCCAAAAAATAGTAGAGCAAAATACTACCATCGAGTGGTATGGGCCCAGGGCCAAACGAGATGGGCCAAAGTAGCCTGAAAGTAATCCAAAACTGTCCAGTTTTTTCAATGCAATCTAGAAGACTTGCCACATCTTTTGAGGATTGAATAGCTCTCTAGCACAATCACCTGGTGAGTTATGGAGTTGCAAAGTGGTGGGAAAATGTGGGCTTAACATGGGCTTTTGAAGTACTAATATATTGTACACTGGTGCTGAAGGTGTTAATAAACATTTCAAAATAGACTGAAGACATTTGCCTTCAAGTAAATACCTTCACAATCTGCAACTTTAGTTACTATCAAGTACATGATGGCCATTCAGACAACTGATTTCTTGAACAAACTTTTTTTAGGTTATTTGATCCCATCTGAGACAAATGCCTACATTTCTGGGCAATTTCTACATGAAACAGTTGCCCCTGTACATATCCTCCTGTTCGAACTTCTGCACATATACTTGTCTATTGAAAAATTTTTTTCCATAGGCAAATCAAACTCACTGTCAATAATCCAAGCAACCATTTCAAACACTTCTGCTGCTTGTGTTTGTTTGGCTTCTGTTCAGGTACACCTTGATGAAATTGAGATTGTATTTCTAGGAAGAGGTTATGACCATGGGTTAGCCAGAAATATGATTTCTGGGTGTAATTACAATGGTGGCAATTGGTTGACAAGTGCTGGGGGCTGTTGCCCCGCTGGTAATTGACAAGGACCAATGCTTGGCAATTGACTAGAGCCTATTTGAATGTCATAATGCCCCCCACAACGGTGGTTCTATTCAGGATGAAGTTTTCAGTAGAGGGTCAGAAATGTACAGAACTTCATCTAAGCACTACCTAGTACCTACACTCTATTGCACAGTTGGGTTTTGTTTTTCCAAGCTTAAATCTGATATAGACGATTGCAATGTTACTACATAATTGTTTGTTTTCTTGATTTGTTAGTGCAAGATTGTGTGTAAATGTGTTACATCGGTTAATCACGTGTGCAGTTGCAGTACAGTTCAAAATTTAAGTGTAATCAGTCTTTTAACACTTTCCTGTCCGGCCGGTTTCGGGAATTCTCACGCCAAAACAGCTGGATTGCACGTGGCTTTGTACGTGTGTAACTTGGGCGCCGAAAGTGGTAGAGAGCTGTCCAAAGGCTCAAAAGACATGGCAAGTCTCCTAGTCTGCACTCAAATTTTTTGGTTGGGGGTATGGATTTTTTATGAGTGACATCATAAGTGGAGAGCTTTTAGCCCACCTTGGCCCACTTCACCTGGCCCTGGGCTCAAACCATCAGATGGTAGTATTTCGCTAAAGCTTTTATTGGAAACTAGGCTACAATCTGAGTCTTTTGATAATTTGGATGACCTGCTGGGGTTTCAGGTTAAAAAGTTATGATCTAAAGTAATAAAAATATTTGACTAATTAGTTAATTAGATAATTAATTAATTTGTTTATTTAAGATCATAACTTTTGAACCAGAAATGGTAGAAAGTCGATCAAAGGCTCAAAAGACTCAGACTCGAGCTAAGTTTCCAATGAAAACGTCAGGGAAATACTTTGGCCTAGTGGTTTAAACCGGTTTGTATCCACAACAGTTTCTGGATTACTAAAAATGACAATTGTCTTTTATAGTTTTTGGGATGGGTTAATTTCTGTTGGAAATGTAGAGGAGTTTCACTATTTCATTTATATTGTTCAAGTGTGTATGCGTTGATGACAAACCTAATGCCAGACAATAGACTTGTCTCCATTATAGCTTTGAAGTCAAACGCTACATAGGACAGCAGTATCTGTGCACGAGTAGATATGCACTGTTGTGATCGGAAATCCTGAGCGGTATGTGCGCAAAGCTTTGTACTGTGGCAGCAAGCAACAATAGAGATCACCTGATGAGATCACTCTATTATTGCTTGTTCGTGCCACATATATATAGTGTTTTTCTTCACGCACATCCCGTTGGTGGTGAATCACACATTCAACGCAACGCCACCGGACATGTTGCAACAGTACCTAATTGCAAGCAGTTGGGCAAAAATATCCCTTTCATTTTGCATATGTTATAATTGCACATTTATCCTACTTATAGTCTGAATTGTGACTTTAGTCTAAATTAAGTGTGGCTGTTTGTTCTCATAAATTTAGTAAGTAATAACTGATGTAAGAGTTGCACTAATGTACCCACCACATCAAAATTATTTTAATGAATATAATTGGTTCATTGTATTCAGGAAATATTAAATTGTATGAGAAAAGCTTCCAATGTAACATGTGTCTAGCATGTTTCTAACCTTATGCTTTTGACTAAAATTAGAGATACTTTGATGCTTGTCAAAATATGTTTGTAATGCTGCTGATATTTGCATTAATTTTTTCCCCAGGTATTAATTTTTTGCTCTCTTTGAGCATGCTCAGGATTGCAATCTGATCTATTTCTTAGTTAATGCTGAGTTTTCAGTGACCTTGTTCGGTACTATACCATTTTGGTATACTTAGGTATATAGATCTTGTAGTGTACATTGTGTATTGCTTTGGAATTTTTAAACAAGGTAGTAAGTTCGTGCACAGTCATATAGTTTTCTGTATGTTTGCAAGAATATTTTCATACGTGTATTTTTATGCTGTTCATTACAGTTTTGCTCTGCAAGCTGCGCCACTGAACTGGTTGACTCAGATGTGCATGGTGCTGCAGAAAGCTTAGCAAGCCAGGCTGTGGACAAACTTGCCAATGCTGATATTTCCAGTGGTGTCCTATCAGGTAGATATGCACTGGTTTTATGTTGACTCTCTTTTCATTAAATGCATATAAAACTAATGCTTATCTTCTAGAAATGAACATTTTCAAATTTAAATTTCCTTTTTAATACTCCTGTTACTCTGATGTCTTAAAGCAGGGGTCTCAAACACAAATTGCTCCGAGGGTCAAATGAGGACTTATACAGTAACCCAAGGGCCTCATTATGACGCTGATGCAACAATGGCAGTACCTGAACCTTACTAGAAACAGCTTTTTTCTTACGAAAGGTATTGTGAGTTGTAGGCAAACCATTTCTAGCCGTCTCTATGTTTGTTCAAACAGAACTTGTTTACTTGCTGGCCAAGCACTTTTGAACACAGGTAAATAAACTAAATAACGTAAATGTTAATGATTTGAAAATTCCTGAAAAGCATCACGGGCCTCACAAAACACCCTCGCAGGCCATATGCAGCCCCGGGTAGGTTGTTTGAGATCCTGTCTTAAAGTCTGTGGTAGATGAACTGTCTTACAAATATTGCTAATTCTTTTTAACTCAGGTTTTGGTGGCTTTGTCGTAGAACTGTTTTGTGCAGTGTAGGAAATGCACTGCAGTTATAAAAAACATCCTGCCTACTAGTAGTTCTATTTGAATAAGAGCTCATGATGCCTACTTCGTAGGTGAAATATATACTCTGTATGATCTTAGTGTCTGATTCTTTGCTGAGAAAGGATTTCTTTCCATGGACAGAGTCCTGCCTAGTATATCATTATTGCATTTACTTTGCCTATGTGTCTGTTGGTGTTGGTAGAACTCTAGTTTTCCTACCTGTGCGTTTTTGCAGAAAACTTCGTCCAAGTTAGGTTTAAGTGCAAACATAGGCCAACCAGGCATGTATACTACACACCATCATTGTCTGAAGTCAAGCCCTTCAAGCTTTTCATTTTAGGTAGATTTTTAATCAGTTTATTGAATGAAAAAAGTTCAGGTGTTTTGTCAGTTGTATAGATTCCATTTTCTGCAAGCTTGTTCAAACCCAAACTAAATGGGCAGTACCAATATAGATTTCAACCTGCTTTTTTTCGCTGAGATATGTCAGTCATTTTTTTCACTGAGACATTTTGGTCATTTGTACCATAGTAGTATTGAATCTCGCTGTAACACTATTCATTAGTATATATTTCTGACCGAACTGACTTAAGTTTTTTCAGTCATTTGAAAAAAATTTCCGTCTGTGACCAAAAAATGACCTAGATTTAAATAATTAGGAAAACTAATTGTGTGCTGACCAAAACTGTGGAGGGCAAATTCCAAGTCCTTTCTTATATGTTGCAACACTGATCTTCAAGGATTTGCATAGTGTGAAAAAATTTGACGTCTGACATCTTTATTTAGGAAGAAACCTGAATGAACTTATGTAGTGCTTCTACTAGGATACTACTTCTAGTAGGTTAATAGTATTCACTGCATAGAGTAAAAACCCAGAATTCTTGCCAAGTTATGCAACAATACTGAACATATGTCAACCGCTGATGGGAGTATCTAGCCCTGTGTTTGGTGGTTTAATGTCATGTGCAGCTTTCAATGAACTTGCTTGTGATGATACCATTTATTTTTTTGTTGTTTTTGTGCCATGTCCTGCATGATTTTGATATATAATAATCTTCAGGTAGTGAGTTGTTTGTAATAATTATCAACCACAACATATTTTTTGGTTATAATAACTAGAGCTCGACCGATAAGGCTTTGTTGGGCTGATGCTGATGTTTTTCATTGTTCATTGCTGATAACCGATCAGGTCTGTAGCTAGCGTTTAAAGTTTGGGGGGCAAGATTTCTATTTTTACTACTGTATATGTTTAAAATAAATTTTTATGGGAACAACAAAATTTGGGTGGGTGGGCACTGCCCCCAAATGCCACCCCGTGGCCACGGGCCTTTAACCAATGCTGATATTTTTGCAGTACTCAAGCCACACTTAACTGCGATGAAGAACCGTACAACATCGGTTTCTGCGCAAACCTGGGTCACTAAAACAGTCAACCACCACAGCACGTACTCCAATTTGTTCGCAGGCAGTCATCTCCTTACCGCGCAAAAAACTGTCAGCGAATGTTACGTTATAAAGCAGCTTATTGTTACGATTGTCCAGCGGTCTGTATATTCAAGGTCTCTTTCCCCAGGAGGGCCTTGGTACATTACGGACCACATGATATAGCCGTAAGGAACAGGACATAGAATGTGCGTTAAGCAGTCAGAGAGGACGTAGCAACTTGGGTTTCCGAACACTACGTGCAGAACAATAGCGTAGTGGCTTTTATGAGCAAATATTGCCGATATATGTTGGCGGAATTTTGCCGATGTGATACATCGGCAACGTCGCCACATCGGCCGATTTATATCGGCATTCCGATGCATCGGTTGAGCTCTAAGAATAACACTCCTGATTATGAAGATTATGAAGTTACCATTTCAATGAGATATACTAAGTCTCTCATTTCATTCCATTTTTTGTTACCTAATTTCATAGTTTATATTACTAAGAAACCTAGTATAAGCGCATGGTTAGGACTGTTTTGGTAATTTTTTCCTATTCAGTGTTTGTGACAATGCTGTATGAAGATACTACGCATCTTTTCACTGCCACGCCTCCCTTACGTAATTGTTTTTTGTTTCAAGCCCCTCTAACATTAAATAAGTTGTAAGAGACGCTCAAAAACTTCCTTGTTGTAGAGCGCGTAAGGACTCAGGCCTCCCTGGAAATTTATTGACACCCTCTGGAGAGGTGTGCCCCCGGTTAAGAACCACTGTCATAGGGTATTACAATCCAAGTAAAGTTTTTTTTTAATGTGTTGGTGTATAGTTGTACATAACGTAAATGCTGAAAGCACAAAATCCTTTAGAAAAAGCGTTTCCCAAAAATGCTAGAACTTTTCTCTACATGCTATCTACATATGTCTGACTTGTGTTGTCTTCCATTTCCTTCCAGACAAACTTGCTGATGTAATTGGTTTGGCAAAGTTTTTTGTGCAACAAATCAATAGAGCGGAGTCGGACAGCCAAAAAGGCTTGCATCTGGAATGTTTGTTATCGGTTCTGAAAACACTCCGATCAACCTTTGTTCGGGATCATGCCTTGTTTCATAATTTTATCAGGTGTGTATTTGTAAGTCGTTTCACTTAAGTCCCGATCTTTCTGATACTAAATACACTTTAGTGTAGTGGCTTGGTGAGCACAAAAGTCGGTGTTGCCCCGTCAGCTCAGGTTCATAGGTAATTGACCAGAGCAAAAATCGAACTCATTTTAAAGTTTTGGATTATCACTTTCGGTCTCAGTTGTTGCTTTAATTTTGAGTTTGCCAGTGCATTTTTTTGTTGGAAATAGTTTTAGAGCAACATTCAGCCAGTTGTCAGAAACGTGCATCAAATCTGTCGTGATCCACCCGATCGCGCCTTATACGAAGCACACAGTTTTTTCTGAAGAGGAATACTTTACTGGAATGTCGTTTCGAATCTGATGTCGTGAATTTTAATAAATCCAACGTTGCAGATTTTAATATGTTGTTTTTCTTTTTACATGGAGCTTTTCCTTAGTAATTTGTTGGTCTAACGTAGGGATGTTAATATTTTTGTCCGAGGGCCACATAAGCTGTTACACAACAGTTCAAGGGACGGACATAAACTCCGGTACAAAATAAAATAATGTCAAAATAGTAATATAGTTTAATAATAATAATAATAAAAATACAATATAAATACGATACTGAAAAGAATGGTGAAATTACATCTTTGGTTTTAGCAAATGTGGCTTCAGATGCGATGAAACTGTTAACAAAGGCCTCAGATTGCAGCAACATATTAGCTGAGGTTAGGTCAGCCTGCAGCGCAGTTGAACTGAGCCAACTGACGTTCATGGGGCCATCTTACATGTCGTTGTTTGGAAAAATATTACATTCCCCCAAATCAACAGATTTTTCGTAAATACGTTATTTTTTATTTATTGATAAGTGTCTTTGCGGGCCGTAGTTGGGAGACGTGTTTTTTTCGCTGCGACATTTCGGTCATTCGTCCCAAAAAGTGTGTTAAAACCCGCCGTAACAGAATTAACTAGTCTATATTGTCGGTGATTTTACCCGAATCAACTTAATTTTTCTTTGTTCATTAAAAAAAATTCGGTCTATAACTGAAAAAAACTAGTTGGAGACCCTGGTCTAACGTATCGTGGTTTGTATTTGGCACCGTTTTCAGTCTCTTGTTACACTTCATGGTTTTTCTCATTGTTGGTGCATTCTTCCAGAAATGACATGTGCCCGACTTTAGCCTCCGTTATTTGTCTGAGCAACGTTGCAAACAAGACACGTCCTCTTACCTCAAAAAAGCTTCCAAGAATAATTTCGAAGACCAAAGGTGAGCTAATGTCAAAAGTCCAAGCATGTCAGTTTCTTTTCCAGTTGCATCTACGTTGAAAGAAAGTGTTGTTCCACCGCCGATGGTTTTTAGCGCTCGCCAATATAGCGATTTCGATCACAAAACACCGCGCGGAAATACGCCAGAAGCTTTGTTGTGTGTATACCCCAGTCTTCAATTTTATCGCCGAAGTTTTAGATACAAGAGCATTTTTTCACCACTTCGTCACTGTTTTTGTTAAAAAGCATTGCAAACACTTGTGTATACTTGCATGTATTCAATCGGAGTGTGTGGCAATTTAGCTCAACTACTCTGGGTAAGTTTACTTAAAGAACTTGAAACATAAGGATTCACAGAGCCATGTTGTTCCATCAAGATATTTTCTTTGGATTTGGTACAGTATGGCAAAGGATGCTGCTAAGGTAGAGTAATTTGACTGAATTCATGACTGAATCTCTCATTGTGTGCGACAAGTGATTTCTTGTGCGAAACTTCTCACTCATCTGCACCATCAGTGCACATTTTCTCTCTGTTCGTCGTCCGGTTTGAGGAAACATCGGGCTAAAAAAGAAAAATAAGCTATGTGTTGGCTTTTTCGAATGCAATTATCCTTGCACAGAAAAACGCACTGAGCATTCCTTAGGTGGCAATTTGCTAGTCCGTGTTTGTTTTGGATCTTCAGCAACATAAATTTGTTGAGCTTGTTTTTAACATTGTGAGCATTAAGCAGCATGAGACCACCGCGATTAGGTATTATGCTTGTGGGTCAAAATCTTTTTTCGTGAGTGCTTGAAGATTTTTCTGTGACTTGAAGTTTAATTTCGTTCAATGTTTTTGAGCTGTTCTGGGCCAGTGATTGGCAGTTCTCCAGGAATACCGATGCTCCTTGCCAACCACTCCATTTTTAAAGAAAATAAAGGAATTTTATTAGCATCACCAACAGTAGCGGAGCCAAGAATTTTGTTCGGGAGGGGCCAGTCAATGACGTTGCCAGTCACTGACGTCGTCTTGAGTCCGACTGTTCCTTCTGTTTATATTCTGACAGTTGAAAAATATTATAAAGCACCGGTAAAAATCTTGGCAAGTTTATTTCGGAGGGGGGCCATGGCCTCTTCGGCCTCATTCTGGCTGCGCCATTTGTCACCAGCTCTTGGATGGAAACACACACCTGATCAAAATGCAGACCTGTGTAGAGAGACCGTCTGAACCGATAGCCTATCATAAAGGCAATAGCGTTGTTGGGAAAAGAGCTGTTATTACACCAGTCATGGACGTCGGAAAGGGGCAGCCAAGGCCCTTTACGTGAACTTTCAATTTCGGTGAATAATAAGGTACTGAGAATTACCAATGTAATATTTGTAGTTACGTCACAAAGTGGTCGTTGGCCTGCAGACAGATATTAGCTTCTTCTATCCCATTCTGGTCTTTTCTTGTGAGGTCATCGCTTTGTGCATCGTGTCGTTTCCAACAAGAGCACTTCCGTGTTAATTCGCGGTTGTAACATTCCGCTCATCATTCTCTAGATTTTTATAATCACGTTGTCTTAAATATCTTATCTTAACTTTTTAAGCGATAACTATTATTTCTCTGGCAGAACTATGTCACCTGAGAGGTTGCATGACCATCTCTCAGAAACATACGGCACATACATGAATATTACCTTGAATCTTTATTCGGCCTAGTATCTTATTTATTTATAATCGGGTTAGTTGGAATCGCAATGGTTACTATTTCTCAATTCCCACAACGTATTCGTGTACGAATCCATTGTCAAACTATGTGTTGTGAAAAAACTGGAATAATGACTTCCAACTTGTGTTTGTGCCTCGGTGCCAGCGCTATCATTTTTATGTTTTCATAGGTGCCACAGTCACCCGTTCTTCTATGCTACATCGGAAAGTTGCCTTGCTAAGCGTCGAACTTACTCGTCTTGTTGGATGCGTCGCGTCTCTTCGTTCCCACGTCGCTGTCGTGTTCACTCATTTGCTCTCCGCTGCCGCTTGCACCCAGCATGGAGTACCATTCGCGATTTTGAAGCAGGTAAGCCGCGCAACATTTGTTGCTGTAGCTGTGATCCTTATCAAAACGTGCACTTAAGCCATTGTGTGTTACAGCTGCTGTCGAAGCCTGATATCTTGTGCGATCTTGCTGGGCCGTTTCTGGTTCGTGACCTCAGTGAAAAGCAAAACCATGCTGGCATTTTACAATTGTGAGTATCCTCGTCGTTACGTCGCTTGCTTTACGCTTCCGAGTCCCGTGACATGTAGTTATTAATCAAGATATGTTTCGACTAATCTGGATTGAAAAATGTGCGTGCTTACCTATGAATTTCAATCTTATTTTTTTATGTCGTTTCAGAATAATCCACTCTATGCTAAACTCATGCGACCTGAGCTGTGACAACAGCAACCTTTTGGCTGAGAACATTCAATCTTCCATTAATGCTGTAAACTCATTGCTTGCTTCGTTAGAACAAGCCAGGCTGGGCGAAGGTCTTCGCGAGGAACAGGTTGGATGTTAATGGGAACCGTTGATAGGCAACGACAATTGTTATTGTGCAGTGCGCACCATCTTCGTTCAGCGTCGCCGCATTGAACAAGCATATAAACCGAGGACGGCTGATTTCGTAGTGAGTGCTGTATTGGTGGCGAGTGAATAGCAGCACCGCGCGTGAAGCTTTCCCTTGCACACACACCATTCAAAGCCGAGCTGGACAGGCCGCAAGTACCATTCTTTAATTCTTTCGCATGACCCGATCGGGAATCGAACTTAACCTACCAGCTTTGGTGGCGCGTTCTAAACTAAGACTAAGCCGGATTACAAACTCTGTCTTCGAACCCGCGTGCAGATTTGTGAGCGATCCGAATGTGTGCTGCTGTGCAATCGTTTCCAAAACCATCTCCGATCTCCGTCATGAAAACTTTTAATTGATAAAATGTTGAGTTGTACTGAAGCTTTGTATTTTATTATAGCGTAACGTGTGAGCTTTTGATCTCTTCACGTGCAGAGCTAGAACCAGTTTCTAAGCTTTTGCGCATGTAGTATTTCATAACCAAAGGAAAGCTTTGTCACCGTATCTCTTCGTACTACTTGGCATGATCTTGACTGAGGTTCACGTCGAACTAGTTACGTATAATTTACAAATCGGTGAAGACACAGATGTTTTATTTATGTAGCGGACAAAGGATTGGAAAATTTAAGTATGGGGTTATGAATTCGTTTTAATTCCTGGAATATGTTATGATTAACTGTTTTTTATGAGTGTGGTTGTTAGGACGACACTGCTAACCATGCGACTGATTCATGAACACGCGGCAAAAATTTTCCTTGCATCTCTGTACAGGTTGCCAACTATTTCCGGCACTGTGACTTCGACAACGAGTCGGACGGAGACGGCGGTTCCGACGAACAAGACAAAAGCGCCGTCTCCGCTTTCAGTGACGAAGAAGAAGCGGAAGCTGATCGCAAACCTGCAAATGTGGAAACGGAAGGTGATTGCAAATTTGAAAATGCTGAACAGGCAGCGGACGGTGAAGTGGACAGCAGAGCAGCAACGGCTGGTGAAGAAAACTTGTCTGACGTACGTATGTTGCTGTTAAGAAGGTGTCTGACGATTCCACCGCTGTTGCGTGAACTTCGGTTTATGTGTCTCAGGTCGAAATCCCGGTGACGCTGAAATGTCACACGTACTTGTCCGAAGACGACGACATATGGATGTCGACAGAAGACCTGCATTCTCCGTCTTCACCTTGTTACCAGTCTGCGAATGAGGATGCCGTCGTGCCCGAAGATGCTGCATGTGATCATGCCAGTGCAAGTGGTTCGTGCACCTGCTTTGTGACTAGTTTATAAAGTGCTTGTAAGAAAGATACGATGAAAAGCGTTATGATGCGGTAGTACTCCAAATACAAAGCGGCTTGTTGAAATATCCTCTTGAATGCCAGCGTTGCACCACTTTTTCCTCATTGGTGCTGCCGTACCTCCGGTATGCCGCACGGCGTACTCCCACGTACGGCTTTTAGTGTTTCCAAAAGTCTGTGTTGCATGGGACAAATATCTCGGGGAGGATGGGATGCAGTTATTTTTGACGGTCCTTCGTGCTGCACTTTGAGAATATTTTTCAATGTTTTTCAATCTTTTCGATTTTAACAATGTTTGGAGCGCATTATGCCTAAACGCCCACCAGACGTATTTCTCTAAGTTTACTTGTTGGTCACAATTTTGTGATTAGTCACACCCGAGTACAGTGTTGTAGAAACTGATCCTTTCCTTCTAACAAGCAGCAAACCTCTTCTGCAAACCGTAAATCCATGGGTGGCGTTAGTGTTTTCTGGTTTCGTCTCGTAGCGAAATGCAGTTTTACTCCTTTCTCGTCGGATACGAAATATTAGCGCAATGTCGACGCCGACTACAGGAAGATTTGGTTTTTGCTCTGGATACTCAATCGTCAAAAAATAACTTTTTAGCGGGAAGTATGGGTTTTCCTACGCCCGCGAAATAAACGTATGAGGCAGGCTTACGTCAAGTGGCATTTTGTATAGACCGCGAAGGGAGTCGAACAGAAGTATCTTCGCATTCGACAGACACAGCTTCAGAGGTATTGTTTATCTGAAAGTAGTTACGAGTTAATTTTAATTGTCTTTTTAGCACTGTCGAGTGTAGTGGACTTACTATGAAGCTTTTGCTTTCACTGTTAAAAGCTAATAACTGCTTTTTTTGCTACTCATTAAGAATGCCATTAAAATACAGCAATGTGAGTCTGTCTTTAAAGTATTAATAAATCTTTTCACCATTGTTGTAAGATTGATGCGCAGTGATCGTGATTGCCGAGCGCTTTTCCATTAATTATTCCATACCAGGAATCTGACGGCGATATTCAAAAGTACATGGAGGATGCCGTTCTACCATCTGAAAGCAATTCGGACGTCCCCCCAAAACGTGAGTGGATTAATAAGGAAAGACATATTTACGTTTCCCTGGTTTGACTTTCTTGACAAAGTTGTTTTGCAATCGGGAAACTTGCGGTCACGAAATCCGTTTATCCCCGAATGAATAAATCCCGAGTCCGAATGGTCAGTATAATTTTTGTATTTTCAGTGAAGTGCAAAGTCGCAAACATCGAAACCCATAACCGCTTTTCTAAATCCACATGTTAAATCCGACAAAACTATGTCAAAGTCGAATCCTTTCTCACGCGTGTTATGTAAAGTGCTGGTAAGCCATGTGTGGAGTCAGATTGAGTTGTACCGGAGAGGAGAGGCATGCGTGATAACGCGACCTCTTTTTGGAATACCTTGCAATTTTTGTGTTTGCTTCCGCTTAGTGTTCACAGATTTTTTTCCTTATTTTGTCTATATGTTTTGTTACATGTTTTTTCGTATCGCTCTGCATAGCACTGCCACGGCCTACTTGAGATATCTTAAGTAGACCGTGGCACTGCTTATGGAAATCCGAGTGAATTTCAAATGCTTCGAAAACTCATGAACTTGTTCAACTGCTGTTGTCGCTCCAGTTTCGAAGCGTAAGTTCTTTGTCCGTAAGCTGATCCGAAGTCGCCTGTCACGGATGTTGATTTAAGGACTGCGGGCGGTTTTCACGCTACGCCGCTGTCGCTGCTTGACGAAACGTTTCCGTTCACTGTTCCAAGCGAAGTTCTCGCTCGCAGCGTTTCCTGTTTTTTGTTGCGCAGTGATCGAGTCCGCCGAACAGGCGAAGCATCGATTCATTGCCCAGCGACACGTCGCGTATCTGGCAAAGCTGCTTCCCCAGCTGCTCGACTGCGACAGCGTTTCCACCCTCGATCAAGTCATGCAGCAGGCCGCCTCGCAATTCTGCCATGGTTGGTGGAGCGGCTACTGTTTGCCCCTAATTTTTTTCGTTAATTTTGAGGTCATTAACATGGCCACAACCGCGTGAATTGCCTGATCTTTTTGTTTTGTTTTTTTTGTTTTTTTTAATTAAGGCGAAGAAATTCGCATTTTGATGAATTTGTGCAATAAATGTGTATTCGAATCTATTTTAAAGTAACTCTCAGTTGCTCTAGAACAGAGGTGGGCAATTAATTTGGTTCTGGGGTCACTTTGAAAAGCCCGCGTTTAGCGGAGGGCCGTACCTCCTTTGGGAAATAGAAGCAAGTCTCGGTTAAGCTGGCCTCAGCACTAACATTTGCTGTGACAACTTGGGGGAAATTTAAGATTTGAATATTTTTCTTGAAGGCTTCCGCGGGCCACGTTTGGCCCGCGGGCCGCTATTTACCCACCCCTGCTCTAGAACAACCGGTTTAAAACGAAAAATGTGAACTTTTTAAACGTTTGAAGCTGTTTCAAAAATTCCGAAGTATTGTTGCTAGAGTATGTTGTGAATATTTGGGTGGAATGATCTGTCCAACCTCCACGGCCTTCACTCTGTTTAAATATTCAATCAAATTCTTTAAAAGTTGACAGTCATTACCATGTCTGTGGAGACGGTCTCCGCCAGTCTGTGATAATATTTTTTTTGTGAAGAAATCTACGCGACATGGAAGGTCGATTCGGTGTCAGTACAAGCAGACAGTTTGTACACCTTATCCCATTCAATCCTCCTGCTTGCATTGAAATTGCATCTCAGCGGGCATTACGTGGACTCCGGCGCGCATCTTCCGTGCGTTAAGGTGAGACCGCCTGCGTGCCCAAAGTGATGTCAGTGGTATTTTTAACCTGGTGCTGTACACGTGCCTGTTGAGCTCGCGCATTGTTAGACGTGAAATTCATATACTTGCGAGAATCTCAAAACGATAGAGTCACAACAGCTGTTGATGCAAAGTGAATTCAAAGAACGCTTTTGGCTGAAGTTTCGTTGCCGCAGAGTCAGTGGGTCGCCGGTCAACAGTCGAGCGGCGTCTACCTCAGCAAAGCGTGGCTGTCCGAGTCGTTTCGTCAAGTCATCACCACGGACCTGTTCGCCGGCGCCGGTTTCGACGCCAGAGACGAAGTTCCACCTTTGGTTACTACTTTAACTGGTAACGACAGTGCTGAAGTGTTTCGACGTCCATTTCATTCTATGCTGTAACATTCGCGGCAGTGAATGTGCGCTGCCAAGATCGTGTGACGTGAGCATTGCGTACGTCGCGGAGCAAGAAGTGCTTGGTGACTTAGTCGTGTTCAGCATGTCAGTAGTGGTTGATTTCAAGCTAGACCCTGTTCTCTGTTGGAGATTTGCTTCCTATGTCTGCTCAGAAATCGACGGACTGGACGGAAATGATCGCGAGTCTCGATTCTTGCGCAACTTCAATGCATCTCCTGATTCACCGCATTCAATGGCTCTCCGTGCAGGTAGATTAATGCAAAACAAAGGTTGCTCTGTTACCGCCGCCTCTCATCATAGAAAAAAAAACTTTACATTTTCCACATCGTTCCAAGATTGTCGCTGCGCTTCGATGCGAAAAAGCGATGTATTCGCCAGCAGTGGTCTAGCGTTCGTAAATCTTATACTATTTTCTTTTTCCCCAGGAAAAGAATTCGCGAGGCAAGTCGCCGTGTCCACTTGGAACCTGATCCTGGACATTCTTCGCCTCCCCTTCAAGAACGTGCAGGACGCGCACAACGGCGGCAGCAACTTGTCCCAGTCGCTCTACCTCGTCTTCTCGCCGTCGCTTCTGCGAGCCCGGTCGTCGCGCGAGCACGACTGCGTCGTTTCGAGTGTGGAAGGGCTTCGTCGCGCGATCAAGCTGAGCTGCGTTTTAGGTGCGCCGCGATGCATTGTGGGAATAAATAACGCGGACCTTCGCGTATTGGACAAGCCGCGGGGCGTTGAACGCCACGCTGGCAACGGTGCCATGTGTGAAGTGTTGTGGCTCGCCGCGTTTGAATCCTCACGTCAATTAGTGTGGTTAGCAACGCTGATGGACGACTGCACACGAAAGCAGTTAATATTCAATTTAACTGCTTTGAGCAAAACGTTTAGGCAGTGGTGCACTGGTGTGAGCTCGTGCGCCGTACGAAAACCATTGCAACAATTGCGATGCGTCGTCATGATGTGCTTCTTGACATTTGCTTGGTAGCAACTGTGATCAATACCTGTGATGTATTACGGTTAAGGGCAGTTAAAAAGATTTCGTTCTGCATTATTTCGACGTTTTTTTCAGTGAAATTTTCCAAAGTAGTTGAGTAGCTGATCTGTTCTTTGAAAACAGCGTTGCTGGACTGCTGCTGAAATTAACCGAAAAACTGGGCGGTTGCTAAATTTTACCGAAAATTTTCAGGAAGATAATTGGGCCGCAGGTGAACGTTGCGGTGTGCGTGGCATGCTTTGCGTGTAGGGTAAATTGGAGACACGAAAATAACCGAGTTTTAACTCTGTTTGCAGGAATCCAATCTTATTCAGGTCCCGTGCTTGATCAGATGGTCGAAGCTTGCGTTCCTGAAGATTTTTCCGCTGGTCGATATACACATGTAGAAGCCATTTCGGGTAAACAGGATACTGCTATACAATTGCTTTATAAAAATTTCGTAGCAGAAACTACTGGTGTGCGATTCCAAACATTTTTGGATCTTCGTTAATGAATCGCTTTTTACCTTACGTTAAACTAAACCGGCCCCAAGAACCACTGGTGTAAACGTTCATGCTTTTTGATACCTTGTTGTGAATTGCCTGATCTGTAAAGTGCGGGGAGCGTGAAGTCTTGACGCAAACAAGTCGCTTTGTTTTCCGTGTTTCGAACTTACGTCATTAGTTTGGTGGCATTTTTCGCCTTGACCCACAATTAATCGTATGCATAGGTCACCCCCTATTTTCTTGGCGACAAAGGGAAAGTAGTGACGTTCACTCCTCGTTTTTGCTTCAGAACGGCTTTCTCAGTGATGCCAGGTTATTTTGCAAAAACAAGCAAGAAAACATTAAAAACAAGCCAAAAACTGGTAATTTGACCGAAAAACAAGCCCAACATGCGTTGGCAGGAAAATGCAACAAAACGAAAAATCAGCGAGTAAATTAAACAAAAAAGCATGGTGGCAAATCCGAAAAAACAAGCCCAAAATTACCAAATTTTCACAAAAATACGCCCAATATGCCTTAAGGAGCAAATTGAAACAGAAAATTGCCATCAAATTTGAAAAAAAAGAAATCCGCAAAACAGAAATCTGCAAAAAACAAGCCCAAAGAACAAGCAAAATTCAGTTAAAACAAGCAACCCGCAAGTCTTCCAGAAAACCCGCAAATCCACAAAAAAGCAAGCCCAAATTCGCGGGAAAACCGCAAGGTTGGCAACACTGGGCTTTCTGACCTTGAATTCCTGGAGATATCCGGGTCGAAGTTTCCTGCTCTTGTTTTTTATCCGCTTCTCTCCTAAGCTTTGATTGACTGACGAACCAGGTGCTGCTGATTTCAAAGCGGGTTAATATTTGACCGACCGCGGCCGACAGTTTTTCAATTTTCTATTATGACGCAACTGACGCTGACCGGTAATTACGTCATAATAGAAAAGTTAGAAAGTATCGGTTGCGATTGGTCCTCGTCGGTCAAACGTAAAACCCGCTTAGTGAGTTCATGCCTCACCTTGTTTCCAGTATTGGGTTTATGTAAGCTTGCAATTTGTAATGCGAGCTCAACAGCTGCCAAAGTCAAACAGTCTCGGAAAATCAACCGAAATACTTTTTATTGTGCGGGTTTGACTGCGATGTCGGTATTCATTGCTTTTTTGCAGCTGATCTGATATACATGTATATGTCCTTAACGTTGTTATCTTACGTCGTGACACCCACGCGTGTTATGTAAACGGTTCGAGCTTTCACGAACGTGTGCTATTTGCAGAAGCAGAAGATTCAAACAAAGCTGGCGCGTTGCAGTTGCACATGTGCCAGGTTCTTTGCATGGATGCGGTTCTAGACGTCGCTTTTGAAGTAAGCGGGTATTCGCCAGCAAGATGGGAGGCTTTGTTCAGGTGAGTGGCGGCACCTCGCGGTATTTTGTTGTTAGTGGTTGGTAGTGAGTTGTTCGGCGGAGAACCAAAAGCCCGTTCTGTTCGTGTTTCCTTCACAACTCTGTACGATTCGCCGATTATAGCTGTGTTGAATAATTACCCGTGTTTCCTACTATCTTTCGCTTGCTGCAGACTGGTGACACCTATTGGGCTTACTGGTGTTCAATAACGAAGTGTTTAATCTTGTGAGACTGCGTTAACGCCAACTTCATTTCATGCCCCAACTAACTTGCGAACATGGCATCGTTTCTGCAAATCACATTTTGCTGCCACGGCAGTCCACTTTTTTAAAAGTTTATTTTCTAATGTGATGTATACTTTTCAGGATAATTTCGTTTCTTGCGTACCTCGAGTGCGTCATTTTCCAAGGTTCCAGGTCCGATGGGACGACAAACAACACTCTTGCCGATGCCCGCTGCAATGATGTTGATCTGGCTTCCATTGTCAAGGTCCGACTTTTTTGTATGATTTCATTAATAGCATAACTTACTAAACTTCGATTTTCGTAAAATAAAACGTCTCGGCTACCCAAGTGTTCTGCTTTCACTACAGTACTGTAAATTCGAAAGCCAACTTCGATTTGTGATGTCATGTAATTTCATCCTTCTTTGCTGCAGTGCTGACGGGTTCTTTGTTGCAGACTTGTGGTTTGCGAAGCTTTTGCTCCCACATCCCGTTAACGATAATTTTATATTCCTGTGCGTACGGGGATGTTACAAAAATATAGTGCCTTGTTGAAGCAGAAACGCCCAATATTTTCAAATTTACTTCAAAACAATGTTGCAGAGCATTGGCAGTTGGCATGATTGTTTTGTAACAACCGATTGCAACAAAACGAATGGCGCTGCAGATGCCACAACTCTGTGTTCGCACATGTACTGTTGGTTATTCTGTGGCCTTCATTGAATTTATTAAAGGAATATGTGACCCATATTGAAATTCAAATTATACTCCTTTCTTTGTTTGACATGTAGTATCTAGTAAGAGAAGATGATTTGCTGAAAGCAATTCAAGGAACGAAACTTAAATTTTAGGCGCTATACTTCGCATTTTATAGATGTTTAGTTTCTTGTGTTGTTCATGCAAGCATCGGAGCTTTTTTGACCTGCCTGGTAACAGAAAGCTTTCTTAGGTTTCGTCTTTTACGTACAGGAGAACATGAAGGAAATATCGTGGTCTAACATGTCATCCGGTGACGCCCAGCTTTCCAGCCTTGGTTTTCTTACCCAGGCCCGCACTGCCCAAGCTGTATGCCTTCTGTCCAACATGGTGGACCAGCTTTTTGAAAAGGTGCCGTGAGCAAAGCGACAAAAGTCTCATTACAGCAGTTACCATTTTTGTATCGAATGCATCTCAAACTACGTTTGTAGCAAGAAGGTGACTGAAAGTTTTTTTAAAGCTGCGGTCAATTTTTCACCAAAGCGTTTGCCGAAGTGCTTCGTATCTCAAACCAGAATACAACAATGGAAAACAATTGAAATGTTTCAGTCCAGCACTTCACAATTTCGATCAAGAAAATAAAATCCTCTGATGACAATGCCGCGCAGTGATTTGCTGTTAGAGGGCTCAAGTTTCATTTCAGCAGATTATTTTCTTCTAGTTTTGGGTGTAACCTTGATAAAGTTCGATATATCGGAATGTCGATAATAGTTCGTAGCTCGCAGAAATGTTCATAACAGAACCGCCGCGGGTTGATCATCAACAGGCTGATCAATTTCGTTCTGACATGGTTAGTGCGCAACCAGGGTGGGTCTTGTCGACTGAAATCGATTTGCTAATTTCACGACCTAGTATGGTATTTTTGTTGCGGTGTTCTCGGCATCCAGAATGCTGTCGCCGACGCGAAGGTAGCGAGCTGTTCCACATTTTTCAACTTACACCTTTCTCTCTGCTTGCTGCAAGTGTTTAAACATCAAGTATTGGTTTCACAACACTTCACAAGAAAGTCGCTTGTGTTCCTTTTTTATAGGACGACTGTAAAATTTTTTGTTTATGTTGATCTTATGTGTGTGGATCAGCTTAATCCTTGGAGCTGTCAAGCGATTTACGAATGGACTAATTTTATAACGTGGAGGTGCCAGTGATGTCACTTACTGTATATCGATCGCAAGACTTTGCTCTTAAGCGCGATATACGCTGAATTTCTACATCTTAACTCTTGTTACCGGTTGCTTTACTTTTCCAGGCGGCGTTACACTCGAATCTCAACACACTGATCAGCTTTGTTCGGCAGTTGTGTGTATCGGCCACTGAACAGTTGTTTCCATCGAGCGATCGTGCGAAAGGTCGGTATGTTTCCGTACCAAGCTCGAACGTGATGCTCTCCTGCCATGTGCTCCAGAACGTACTTGATGTCGTTGCTCTAGTAGAGTCTATCGATTACGATAAACACCAACTCAGTCGTGGTTTTCGGCAAATCAACAAATGTGATAACGGGTTTGATCTCCGGCTGCCACTCGTTTAAGTACCGAGACCGACTTCTGAAATACTTGTGCGCAGGAACCAGACTCCCCTCCAGACTGGTTTTCAAAGATGTGTTGATATATTTAAGAGTGGGATATCCCATCGGCTGCTGTTTGTAACGTATTGCATCTGTGAAGGGGATTGTAAAATTCTTCACCATTCTTTCAGTCCTGGACGGAAACATCCGTGGAACGCCGCTTTTGTTTCGCTTGGGCGAACTTGTTACATTGTGTGCGAGATCCTCAGAGCGTCCGTTGCTGCACATAGCAGGTGTCTGGAACATCGCTGCTCCACGTTTTGCCAAGGTTTGCTTCTCTGACCTCCTCGATGTTGAGCTGTGCAAATAGCATCCNCTGCTNAGGAAATGTGCTAAAAAATAAACATGGAAATCTTTNGGTGAAATAGTTCTCCATTTCATTTTGCTTTTCAAAGGAGTTTGAGCCCCAGTGTTTGTCACCNTCAAAAGAGAAAGAAACTTTCGGCACAGCAGCCTCTGGCTTCATTTAAGTTTAAATAACCTGGTATCGGCCTTGCGGCACCCACTAAAAAGCCCGGTTCTACTCGGCTGGTATTTTTAGATTTTCACATAAAATATTCCGTTCAGTAGAATTCTGCGTTTAACTCGCGATCAACTGGAATCGCAATAAAAACAAATCGCAAATGGAATTTTACTGCAACGTTCGCACCACTATATTCACGTTTGGGCCCTCCAGAGATCCGTGCACCCTCAATTTGGAAACGGTGCTTTTGTTTGAAATCAGACAGAAATTCTGTAGTAGCTGAACCTGGCTGGTTCTTTATCGCAGGCTGCGGGACATCAGGATCAGAAGATAGCGAAGCAGGCGGTCAGTTTCATCCACGACACAATCACAGCCGTTCTGACGCCCAACGAATGCAAAGGCAATCGCGCGATGGCGCTGTGGAACGAGAAAGAACCCGAGTATTTTCGCTTTAACGAGGCTCTCTTGCTGCCATTCGAACGCGCCATGCAACTCGAGACCTGCGATCCTGCTGTACAAGACCAGGTGCTGCTTGTTCGCTTCTTTGCTCAGTGCAAATTTATTTTTCCGGCTTCACCAGTGCTTAATACGCCAGCGTAATATGGCCTTTACTAGCTTGAATAAGCTGTAATTTTTTACCCGTTTGTGGTGTCTTTTTCGATTGGCTGGTTCGAACCTGTCTTTACAATCTTACCGGAAAATTACTTGCGTGATTGACACATTTTCTGATTTAGCATAAAATAACATTTGTTTCTATTTCAGCCGAATTGCAAAAGTAATATTTAAGCCACTCGTCGTTGTCATCATCCCAATTGTAGAGTCGATTTGTCAAAATGTGACGTTTGTATTTTGCAAAGCAGCAGCGCGTTAAACGATTGCCGAAGCTCTAACCGCAGCGATGCGTGCTTTCTGCAGATCGTCAGTTCTATATCGCAGCTGGTGGAGGCCAACCCTGACCGCATTGCTTCAGGCTGGCGTCCGCTGTTCAGCGCTTTGAGAAACGTCACCTTTTCCGAAGGACAAACGCTGGTGAGTTGAAAGAGGTTTATCAAGCTAACTGGACGCTAGAGGCTGAAGCTTTGCAAATCGTTACGAATGACTCGTTGGAATGTGACAGAGTAGTAGTTTCGATTGTATATTTGAGCTTCTTGCTGGCTGTTTATCACCACCGTGAAGTTTTTCCTAATTATTGGTGTTACTGTGGACTTTGTGTGTATTTCCATGGTGACTACCATTTCCATGGTGAACGGAGAATGAAGAGAAAGCTCATTTAATCAAAAGTGTGGCTTAAACTTTTGGGAAAATGAGGACCAGTTACGTAAATTCAGTGTTGGCACACTTGCACAACTGCAGTTCTTTTTCATTATAGGAAAAATCTCCGGTGCTTGATGTCTTAAATGCTTTTTTCAACGCGTCACGTTCTCCATCAGTTTTCGCCAGTGCTGCTCACGACTGCATCAAATGCCTGCTCAAACAGCTTACAAGCGTCGAAGGTATTCAAAGCGATTCTTTGGCTTGTAACCCTCTCGTCAGTGAACCGATAATGGTGGAAGTTAGATCAGTTGCGTTTAGCACGTGAGCGTTTCTTTGGTAACGCCCCAGATCGCAAAATATTTCTTTAAATGTAAGAAATAAGAAGTCAGCGTTTGATGTGACTTCGTTGTTCATTGATGCGTGCTGGCCGATTGTTATTCCACCTGCAACCAGTATTGCGCAATACAGAATACCGCCGCTAATCTTACACTCGTTCCGTGCAGACAAAACCTCCGTTGAAGCTGCAGCAACAAAATTTTCAACCAGCACACTACTTTTGAGGTATGTGTAGCTTGTGCGTGACCGTGTGCTCGTCGTCAAAGCCATGCGAAAAAACACCTGCCTGGCCAAGTCCGAGATACTGCGTATATTAAAGTCGTTCATGAAGGTGTGTGTAGAACAGTTTACGTTCTATTCAAAGTGACCGTCAAAGGGCCGCCTGGTTTTTAAGCGAGCGATTCACAGTAATGTGAGCTCGCGTTTACGAATTCTATTCCTATTCGCTGTCAGAGCGGGTCTTGCAATCACATGATGGTTGCCGTGAAACATCTCTGCAAATGCTGTTTTTTATTTTACGAGGGATGGGGGTAATTTTGTGGGCTGCTTAGCGAGGCACGGGCAAGTTGTAAAAATTTCTTTTTCTGTTACGGGCGGTGCTGTTCAGTGATTGTTATTTTCGCAGGTATTTGGAGAACACCGCCCTTATCTTGTTAGACATGCATCGCGATAAGGTTCAAGAAACCTTTCATAACTCCAGCAACATCGATGTCACTCCTGCTTGCGCAGGTAACCTTTTCTCCGTTACTTTTCTGAAGCGAAGAAGAATAGCACAATATGTGAAACCAGTCATGTTTTATCAATTAACACGCATCGGTCGTGGAGTGCATCAAACCAGTGACTTGCGCAGGGGACGGCGGCGTGTGGCTGACTCTGACATCGCCAATGTGGATGTCGGACGATGCGAAGCCGGTTGAAGACGCCGCTAACGAAATCGCAAGAGCGGCCGAGGAATGTTTCGGCGACAACCTTCGTTCAGGTGTGACAAACCTTTCTGGTTGCGTTTTCTGTAGTGCCTCTTCATCTGCATGCGGCCTTCGTCGAAAAAAAGGCTTTTTTCAATCGACTGCACAAAAGCCTCGTTGTTCCGCTTGTCGATTTTGTTTGTGACGCAGTAATGGAACAGTTAAATCTACCGTTTATAGCCGTCGTTGCGTAACAATCGCTAAATAGCTGAATGGTAGTGGCAATTTTTATATCCAAATATTTATTTCAATATTCAAATACGCCAGCAGCGCAGAAGCCATCGAACGCCTCACCGTCTCATTGTTTCGACGATGGCTGTGGTTTGTTGGCCACCTGGTTTTCGCTGATGGATGGCCTGACCACCAGCGTGCTGACCAGCCGACAGGGCATCCAACCCAGAGTTCTCAATCTTCTTTGCACTATTTTGGATAAATGTTGGGAAGAACCAGGTGAAAACGATGTTAAAAATAGTTGTCATCGGAAATCGTTGTAGAAAACCCTTCTCATCTTTGAAAGCGGTATTCAGTGCTACAACGCTTATTCTAGGACAGGTCACAATGACATCGACCCATGTGTTTATCGCATCCAGTTTGTGGTTGTCACGCAATCGTCTTCCTAAACTCGCGATCAAATCTTTCTGTTGCGCGTACAGGTCCGGAGTATTGCTGCCACATTCTTTTGCATTCCTGCCTTCCCACCTTGTATTCGTGGATCGACCGATGGTGCACGCGGAGTGACGAAGGCGCTACGTCACTGCTGACAGGCTACAAGCACATGTTCGGGACAATAATGGAACTTACAGCAGACGCCATTCTTAGGTACCCCAGCATTGCTGCATGATTTTATTTCAAGTCTTGCATTGTTTTAACCCTGTGGTGCTGCAACTGTCGTCTGTGTTCTTCATACAAGCCACGCGTGGTATTCTCGTCACGTGAAAGTCACTATTTGCCAGAAGCGATATTACCAGATGAAAAGTTTGAGATGACGGTCAATGTCAGGCTAGACGTCGCTTCATCACGACTTGACAATAATATTGACTGCAGTTGATGCGCTGTGTTTACTTGGTAGCAAATTACAGATGATTTATTTATGAGCTTCCAAAAATACTTGCTTACGACACGTTGATGTAAGATTGAATACGCATTCTACCTTGGATTTTTAAAAAATTCTTGCGTCTGTCTGTCATTCGCCGCAGAAATGACCTAAATACATTGAACTATAATTCAACAGCTGCAATGACTCAAACTTATTTCGACAAATCAAACATGTGTTGCATTAAATCAAGACAGATTTCATTGGCTAGTAGTGAACCACTTGGCGATTGTTTTAATACAAATAAAAGTTTGAACTTGTCCGAAACTTCGAGCACGCAACCGCACTTTCCGTCTTATTCCTTGGCCCCACCTGCGTTTGCCGGGCAGTGATGTTTTGCAAGGTGGTGATGATCTTATTCAGAGCTGCGTGTTTTGATAAAACTAAAACCTTTGTCAGGACTATAAGACGCGGATGATGCTAGGGAAAAGCATGTCTAGAATTACATCAACGTTGTGTGGCTTATTAAAAAAAAATCTGACCAACCGTGCGCCGTTCATCAGAGTCATGATCAAGAGGGAGGAGACCAGCAGCGAAAGCGAAAAGGAAGCGAATAACATGCTGGAAAAATACGCAGACCACCTCTGGTTCGCTTACCTCAACTTGTGCATCATCTGCGTGCGAACCAGAAAAGAACCACTGGCCAAACTTGGATGCGCTTGTTTAAGGTATTATATTGCAATTGACACGGCATCCCTGGAATTGAGAGTGGCATGTGTGTTTAACTTGGGTCGGTGGTCGACAAGCAAGTGATGTTTATCTCCGAAACATGAAAAACATATCAAACCTATCAGTGTGACTGTGCGTGGATGCGTTGTAAACACTGAGTGTTAGTAATTTTATTAGAACATGTGCTGTCACCTGTAGAAATACAACTATTCGAAGCAAGATGATGAATATGTAAAAATCTGGTAATTTTTGCCAAAAATGTTCATTGAAGAAGAATATTTGCTTTGCATTTTAAAAGCTTGTTAATCGGCTGAAATAAACTTCCGTTGCTGACCAGCCTCTACTTCATTTTGCTTCAGACACGTCATCGCGTCAGTCGGAGGCCACCTGAACTGCAGTATGCTTGATGACGTATGTCAGTGCCTGAGCTACGTCATTGACGATTGTCTTTCTATGCTCGATTGTCTCATCACTGCTTACGACAGCAACCAAGAAGATGGCATTGTCATTGAAGTCGTGGACCACGCATCAACAACATGCGATGCGAGCTGCTTGAACAGAGTGAGTTGCACTTCTGCGTTTCGTTTTCTTTATTGTTCTAAATCCTCTCCAACCTCATCCCGAAAACACGCCACTCATGTTTATTGAAATTTTCTGCTCCTATTGACTTGCGCCACTAAACGCGCCCTTTTCAATCACGAATGAAATAAAATTTCAATTAACCGTTATGGTTTTGTTTTCAAACGCTTTCTAGCGCAACCGTGAAGTTGTTGAGCAACTTCGCTAAAAACTCATCAGCGCTTTGCTTTTCTCAGGTCTTTCAAACAAACAACCACCAGACGAAGCCACAGACATCCGAACCTCACTGCGAAACCTACCTTGTGTTTCCTCGCTTTGTTGGAAGGACTCATTCCAGGCATTTGTGATATTTGTTTTGAGTTTTTCTAGCTGGCTTGCAAGACAAAATATATATTATCAAATATCATGTCCGTATTTTTTTGCTCTGACATACATGCTTAAGCAGCTGGTGTTGTTGAAACTGTTACGCTTTTTTATCCACAGTATGTCGCTGTGCGAACTCGCTTGTGACGTTTCGTCTCTGCAGTTGCTCGTCAACTGCATCGAGCGCACGCTACTGGGCGAGAATCGATCGCCGTGGCAACACGGTTTTGATATTTCCATTGACAAGGAACGGAGTACACTCAACGGTTGTCAAGTGTTAGGTCAGTGTAAACTCATTTAAGAACGAAATGAGCAGTTGGCAGTTCGTTGCATTGTGAGAGGCTGATGCTCTAGAATCCACGCAGTGTTTGCTGTGAAACTTTCCTGGAAGACAGAAAAGAAGAATTTGTGGCGGATGCGAATGGAACGCTGGTCGAATCGCCTCAAAAATGTCTTCTTGATTTCTGGGGAGCAGTTATTGTCCTAGAGTTGCGAAAAACTTGAAAGAGAACGTTTTGAAGAGATTGTTAACAGTTTTGTTGCCAACGTTGAAAAAATCCATGTTTGTGCGTCTTTATCTAAACTAAATGAAGTAACGCCAGCAGTTGGACCATGGCCTAAAATTAAATCGTAAGCTTTTAGCTTCGTTTTTGTGGCCCGAAACTGCAGCACGAAGCAGATTTCACTGGAAGTGTGTTTCACCAGTTTCCATTTCTTGACTCCCACCAAACTTTTTTTCAGACGAGAACGCTACGTCACTGCTCCATTCGACGAATGTTTCTTCGGTCAACTCAGACGACGTCAAAGGCGCGTCACGTGACCCAACCATCCCAGTTTTACTGCGCTACTTGCAAACATCGCAGGTATAGAAAAATTCGTGCTCGCCCTTGGTAAACGTCGACCCTCCCATCAAACGCAGGGCGAGCAATCGATCCGCGTCGATCTTTAGATTAGATTTTGCGACCGCTGTTTGATGTTAAGCACGCTGCAATTCTGAGTGACCCGATCGACTGCTGACGCTACGCGCCTCTTCGATCAATCGGCTTTTGCTATAAGAGCGCAAGTATTCGGGCCAGCCCTTCCGGTGTATGTTGTCACTATAACCCCGTATTCTCGATCGCTCAGATTCGCACTCTCTGCACCAGCATTGCAAAGACGTATGTGACTGCTCGAAGATTCGACCAACACCGTGACCTGCAACATCTAATCCAAAAATTGGCAAAATTTTATAGCTCTGCTCATTTATACCAGGTATTGCTTGATTTTCTGAGTTGCCCACCTTTATGGCGCTGTTCTCGTTTCTTTGCGAGTTACTGCTACGTTTTGTTATTAAAGAAATTAGGAAGCATTTCCAGTTTGTGGAGGTAATCAAAGCCGAAACACACACTAGGTTTGTCCTGACATATTATTGAACGCATAGTCGGCTTGAGATGCAACGACAAGATGTCTACGTTTATCTCCTCTGTGACAATGATAATTATTCGACAAACATGGAAATATTGATATTTTTATTAAGGGTATTCGTAATTTTGTATGCATCGGTCTTTTAAATTTGCGAAATGTGAGAGGTAGACATGCCCCGTGGTGTCTCTTTCTGCTTCGGAGAAGCCAGGACTTCGATAAACAAACTTCAAGCAGGCTCTACTGGCAGTAAAAACATAAAACACGTTAAAAACTTGCCAACGTTTCGATAGTTAATACAACTGTCCTCATCAGGGCTAAAAACAAAATGCCGTGAGATGCGAGCACATGAACGGTGTCTGTTGAATTGCATTAATAAATCGCTTGCAGCTAGAGTCATGGATCGAATCGGATTCTTGACCTTCATCCAAAATCGGGGTTACGAAGGCAAACATTGTTTGGATGGTGCGCAATTGTTATCAATAGAATTCCTGCCTTTGTAGCATTGTGTTTTTAATGGTACGGGTGTATTTAGCAGGTGTTATTAAATTTACAGTGGAGGTTTTCTTTCAGGGGCCAACTGAGAATTAAAATATGGTATGCAAGCGTTAAAAGAGGCAACATAAGGTTTCCCTCCCTACATTTTATGCAAACTCCTCTGAAAGGGTGCTCGGTTCAGGGCACTTTGCACAGCGCATCAAGTCGCGCATGTGAAGGGTTTGGAAAAGTGCCTTGCAGTAAATTTGTCATAAGCTAATAGCATCAGACACTGTCATGTTATGTTTTTCGAGACTTAAAAAAGCACCGTTCTGTTCCTAAGCATCAGACAACTTCGGGTTTAATTCAATCTGAAATGCATGATACCTCGTTTCCAACCAGTTGTTTGCTTTTAACGAGAGCTGTCCACTTGTTGAGACTCACAGGACCTGTTCTCATCGAACATTGATCGGTATCGTTCAATTTTTATATGTGACGTAGAGATACGTCTTGCATACATCATAAGTCATAACGTCTGAAACTCTTACGTCATAGTCTCACTTGTTTGATTTCTTCTTGAAGCCGTGCCGTGTTGAGCTTTGTTTGCTGCCGGTATTTGCTTCACGGAACTTTTGTCGAAGAGTCAGCAGCGGTAAACAGTTACCGTATTTATTCGATTGTTAGCTGCCCTTGATTGTAAGCATAGTTTGCCTAAGCTTGAACATAGCTTACCTAAGCCTCTGAGATACTTTCGCGTTTAAAATTGGCAACCCTAGTAATGATGCTTACACCACTACAACTGCCTTCTGTTCATTATAATCCCTCCTGTCACGGATGTGCGCATGATCCTGAAGAAAAGAAAGAGAATGCGAAAAGAGAGTTTTGTCGACCAAACGTAGAAAGGGAAAGGCTAAGCGTTATTCAAACCTTTGGATAAGCTAAAGAAAAATATTGTAAGCCGCATGGAATTATGAAAAGAACCATTATAAACCGCGGATTACAATCGAATAAATACGGTATGTGATCATAAGTTACTTCAGGCTGAAGGTTTTCTGCATGTTCGTTTAAGATTGTGAAGGTTATTTTTTACAAAGCACCATTCCTACGTTTCACATGTAGAATAAATGCGTCTACTTTTAATGTATTTTTTCCATTTATCAACAACTGTTCGCCGTTCTCGTTGCAGTTGGCGGCGCAGTCGTTTGACTCCCATCTCCACATCCTCCTCGCCCTCTGCTCGCATCTGCACCAGGCTCCTCCCACCTGTGCTGAGAAACCGATTCGCCGATCCACGCGCGCACCACAAGACACTCCGGTGGTGGAAGACCTCATTCCAGCCTTGTCGTCAGCGAACGAATCATCTCCAACAAACTCAAACCAACTGAAATCAGAGTCCAGCTGTTTCGGCGACCAGTCCTGGATGTTCCACGCGCTGACCAGCAGCCTGAGTCTGATCGCTTCGCCGTGGAGCGACGCAGAGCGTTTGAATGATGCGGGCTGCGATGGATCGGAGTCGTTCGTCATGATTCCGGAAAGCACGTGGGACGGCGACGATGCGACGAGAGAGGCAGAACCTGAATCCGATTTCGAGAAGTTGGAAGATTCACATCAGTCAGAAGAGGAAACCCGAAGTTGCAAGTCCTTCGAATCTGCCGGGCACGATTACATGGCTTACGTGAAACGAGCAGACGTTCAAGCTAATGGTAAGTTGCTCGCTTCGGCTCCCGGCTCCGAATCTCAGCTTCGCGCAGTTTTGTCAGTTGTTTTGCTGAGACTGTCTGCTGATCATGAACTCTTGTGTCGAAATGATTTGGGAGACCTTTAATATCCCGCCAACAATGCCGAAGGTGCCATACAGTATTTCACATTTGAGTAGACCTTAAGCGGTTTAGTTAGAAATGGTAATTGGAATGTTGGCTATAGTGGTGTATATTTTTAATGGTGTCTTGCAACGGAAAGCTTATTAAGCTGTTTAAGGCTTGCGCTCCGTCGATGGGGTTAAATTAAATGCTTGCATCCAGCAGGTTTAGTTAGACGTTGAACCACCTCTTTCTGTTTCCAGGTCATGCTCCAGGTACGAAAGACCCTCGCAAACCCTGCAAGGTAAAACATTTGTTTTTTAATGTGTCTTACCTCAATGTTTACCATTTTATTTTGCTGTGTGAGGTATCCTGATCAAATTTTGAGTTCTTTGAAGGAAGCAGGAAGTTTTAACCTGCCGGGTTACCATTGTTGATTTGATTCGTGTTTAACCTCATAGTTCTGACTTGAATCTTCGTTACAAAAGGCGCGTAAAAGTTTGAACTATTCACAGAAGCCGTCGGTTGGCCGAAGGATTTACGCTGTGGCTGGAGAGAAAACGATTGGTCGCCTGATAAGCGCCTACAAACGTCACAAGCAACAGTTGGAAGCAACGACGTTGATCACCAAACAGGTTTGTTGCGTCGTGGCACTTTAGTATCTATCGGTTGCATTAAGCCTTGCTAAGCCTTTTTCGATCAATTATCATATTTCATATTTATTTATTTAACGACGACGAGCCGCAGGCCGGAGCCTGAATGTACTCTTCGTCGCGTCATGTCGAGCGAACCAATTCAAGACGAACAGTTAACGAGAGATTGACAGACGACAAACAATTAACAAAAGATTGCAGGCACAAGTAGACACGGATTGGTAAACTCCAAGCATATAACAAATTATACAACGAGGAAAAAAATGTGAAATGGAGAACTAATTATGGAATAATAAACGAGTTACTATAATAGACAAATCCCAGGTGTTATGGCGAGGTAAAGCGGTTAGTTAATTCAAGATATTTAGAGACAGCGTTATACATATTGGTTGTGGGTTTAAGTTACAGCGAAGGATGTCCAAATAATAGAAGTTGCAACAGGCTTGAATGATCATGTAATACACTTGACAATAAATCTTGCAGACCTTCTTTCAGTAAAATT
>JGI24159J19872_10000654_pt1 | contig 32961 bp, 22 predicted proteins | sample Ectturendosymbi4_FD_19872 | JGI IMG/M metagenome (IMG submission 19872) | reverse complement strand
GTGTCTGTAACCCTATGGTTCTGTCTTCAATGCAGTTGCAAAAATGTCTGTAACCCTGTGATTCCACCGGCTTCAATGCCTTGTACTACGTTCTGTTTTGTATGTTTTTATCAACCTGCGTTCAGCAGAGTGTGCGTGTTCATACTATGGACTTCGTGTCTGCTCACAAACAAATAAATAAAAATAAAAAAATAAAATAACTGCCAAAAGATTTCAAGTTTCTTCCAGTCGCAGTGCTATGAATAAATAGTAAATGAAAGTATCGATTGTATCATTATGTGCAAAATTGTCTGGCCTGCGTAAAACCTAAGGGCGTAAATATGGCCCACAGCATCAAATGAGTTTGACACCCCTGATGTACGCCAAGCGTTACGCTTGTCGCTTGTAATATCCCCAGCTTAGACGTCCTCTGTGACGTAACCAGCAAGCCCAAACCAGGTTGACCGACAGCTGTCACGCGTGAATGGTGCAGACACGTAAGAAGCCGGCGAACGCCAGAGTGTGTTGAAGCAGAACCGTAGGTGGTGCGTTCGCTTAACGCACTCTCAGCCTGGCTTGTCAAGAGCAAGACTGAACGTTACCGCGTTTACGATCATTCGTCTCTGTCTTGGGATAGTGGATGGTGAAAGGTAAAAGTATAGGGATATTTGAAAGTTGGTTGGAAAATTTCACAACGATTGCTGCAGCACAAGAGAAAAAACGCAGGACACCTTTTGTCAGTCTGATGTTGTCTGTGCTGTATTACTACGTGTAAGCCGAGTTGGCTGACTTGGTACTACTAAAGTGAAGGAAATATTTCCATGTGTTTCCATAACTCAGTAGTTATTGCATGATTTTGCAGCTACACCATGAAGTACCAACTCAACAGCAATCAGCGTCCGCAAAGGCGTCGCCTTCTGCACGTGAGATAATGTGGTTTACGGCGGGGAAGTTCTAGGGAATCTCCATGGTTTACAAATATTCCTTATGTTTCTCGCTGAGAGCAATGAGCAAGGACAATACTGAAAAAGCAAAATAGTGCTGTGTCTAGATTGAAGAAAGTTAAATACAGTTGTAACGAAAGCTAAGCAACACTATTCAAGCTTCACCATGCACTCCACTAGTTGCATGGAGAGTAGCAAAAAATGCGGTTAGTTTTGGCAGTCGTCCTACAACGAGAGTAACACGCAGAGTGACACAGCGTCGCCGCATTGTTAGTTCCAGAGCTACGAAAAGGACAGTGTTTGAGATGTTGAAATGGTTCTGTGCCAGGTCACGCCATTTCCAACCACAAAAATGTCTTGAAGAAAATGAAAGTCGTCTTCATTCAGGCGCCCTCAAGTGTCTTGAAAACGGCATTCAATTGGACTAAACGTTTTTCAAGCCTAGTTTGCGGAGCAAAGGTATCCTGTCACAATTTCGACGGTTACAAATTACTGAAGAAATTTGGCAGCAAGCACGTACAACTTAATAAACTTTTACTTGTAGATCATCAAAATGTAAAAAGATTTGAAAGCAGACCAGGCTTATTTTAAGGTGATTGAATGGGTTCACTGAATCAGTCAGATCATTCTGAATATTTTGCTGGCTGATTTTGAATTCCAACTTAATGTGTCGTGGTGATGGATTCTCGGAATGCAACGAGGTTACCAGTGCATAAAGACTTACTCGCTTTGTTCCCTGCATTCACTTTAGATCATAACCAGTCAGGTGTATGTAGCCTATACCTTACTCGTTTTAAAAATGTATCTAACAGCGTTGCAAGCGATTGGTGAACACTATCAACAGGTTCAGCGCGCGATCGTTGTTTTGGGAACTACGCTGGTTTGTTCTGATTCTGAACGCAGAAACGTTAGAGTGTTCTCAGTGGGATGAGTAATCATGGCTCAGGGTTTTGGGTTCGCGGAGAACGCGATATCCGTCACTCTCAGGCTTGCAGTTTAGGCCCACACAATCTTAGTCAGAATTCGTGTTGCCATGATGAGGTCCAGCAGTGAAAACTTTGCAAAATGTTACATAACTCCTGAAAAAAATTGCAATATATTTAAAAAGAAATATGAAAATGCTGTGTTTCTGCTGAATTTTGAATGTGTTGAACTTGATTTAAAAGCGTGTTGCAATCACTGGTTGGTAAATGACTTACACTGTACAACATTAACTGCTTGTTCAGGCAAACTTTTTCTTCCCTTCTGAGTAGGAAGACTACATACATTTTAGCCCTCCTCTTGTAAAAATTAGCGCTTCTATTACCGTGTTTTGTACTTAATATAGTAAAAACTTCACAGACTTCGGTCAAACGCAGCTTGACCGCCGAAGAGCTTCCGCTTTCGTTTTCTCCTAGATGTTTATCGTAATACCAGTCTTGACTGAAAACCTGTTAGACGTTTCAGTCCCAAAACAAGTGAAATCAAGCTCTCGTGTAACTAATCTCACAAAGGCGACGAATTCTTACCAATCAGCAAATTTCTTAAAATAGGAAATCGATTTCATGTGACACTGCGCATTCTCAGGTCTTCGTGTTAAAAAATCAAACAAAAGCTTGCTCTAAGGCTATAGACCACCACCACGTAACTCTCTCTTCATCAGCTGCATATAAGATGGTGTCATCTGTCACTTAAAAAGTTGTGACCGCGGCAGTTAGAAATGTTCACACGCGCTATGAAACAGGTCAGCAAGTAACTTTTTGACGTAGGGATTTATACGTACTTTGTATTGAGCGCACCATTATTCATGGTTTGTGGATCCACGAAAAAGTTATATTGATCGAAAAACAACTTTTCTATTTGAGCACAAATAGTGTGTTACCGGGGATACTATGCATTTGGTGAATATTTAGTAAAATTGCAGGCTTTGCCCTGTTGCGCATTGTAGGGCTGACAGTAAGTTACCCTTTTCATAAAAATATTCGTTTTTCGTTTCAGTAATCTTTAGTGAAGTTTTTAACATGTTGGCTTCTAATAACAGTATTCTGAGTAAATTGCTTATCTGGCGTTTTCCTTTCAAGCCCTTCCCAAGTCACTTGAGGGTTGGGCAAGAACGAATGTTCTTAACAAAGCCTTGATCGGGTTTTGCAATAGTTTTATTGGCTTCAACAGGTGTCGTCATCGGGAGGTAGTCCAGGAAGTGGAGGCCTGACGACTGTACCTGCTAGCTTCCGAAAATAGCATTTCAGGAAAATGTGATCACGTCGTGTCAGCGTCACCTAGAAATACTAAAAACTTCGTTAAAAAGCATGCATCCAATGGTGCTATGAGCAAAAAAATATAATTTACATGCCGAAGAACCCCTTCTTATTTGTTTATGCAGTTAACATGTTTGTTACAAAGATTCGCACCGGAAAAATTTAGACCATCCAACCCAATGTCGAAATATAAGCTTTTCGAAAAGGCTTTTTTGCTTGCGCTATTTTTCGAAGCCGCTGCCTTGACGAAAAATTCGCCAGCGGGGAATCACCTGTCGATCGGGCGTACAACAGTAACAGCGACGTCGCGATGGACTAACAGGCCATTCCGTCGCTCGAGGAAATAAAAACTCGAGCTGCATCTCCCGGCTTCCTGCGCAAGCGGACAACACTGGCGCGGATTGTCTCCAAAATTACATCGCCCGAGGGTGGGTTGTTCACGGTACCCGCTTTCACATGATTTTATTTCGGAAACTGCGCTCATTCGCAAAGGACAGTGGCGTTTTGATTTACGCACCCGTGTTCTTGATTTATGAATGATTGGATCTGAACTTCAGGAAAGGCGTAGCAAGTGCATTCGGAATGAACATCCGTTTTGTTTTGCTTTTATTATAAAGTCCTCTGGAGATTTTGAGAATTTTCAAGCGATGTTGAGTATCTTCTGATGGTTCGCTGTTGTCTTGATTGTTTTCGTCATCGCACGATGAAGAACAAGAAAACTGTGTGTGAAGAAAAGTTGAGTTCACTGAGAAAGATTTTTTTTAGCTTTTCTAAGACAGAATTAGTTTTTGGAGATATTTAAGCTCAATGCCTTGAGTCGTACGTGTAACCGTACAGTGTCGAAATAAAGCAGAAGAGTTAAGAGCGGTTTCACAGCAATTTACACATAAGTGACTAAATCCTGTAGCATCGTTAGTACTTTCAGTTAGTCGCAAAATAAGTTACTGAAGAGAGTTTGAGAGTTATTGTGAAGCTCATCTATTGTTTACCAGTTGTCGCAAGCGCTATTGCGTGCGGTTTTCGGTTGCCCCGAAATGGCTTTTTAAGCAATTGCCTGGTAACGACGCAGTTAAACAGCACGTCGTGAAAATTTCAACCGGCAATTTTGCACGTCAGCCGCGCGGTACATACGCCTGGACTTTACCAAAATCATAGAGCCCTATTTCTACATAGCCCCCAGCGAGATTTCTTTACCTCCATCACTAATTAACTTGGAAAAAATCGGTACAACAGCAGAAACGCACTGGAAACAATATTTTGAGTAAGTTTTAACTGAAATCGTCGGCTTGTTGAAAAGCAAACAGAGACCGGAACTTTTTTAATCCGGCCCAAATTGAATACACCGCTGAAAAGTATCTTCCTCGAAGCTTAGTTGTTCTTAAAACCGTCACGGTTTTGAAACTCTTTTCCGGGTTTCAAACCCAGCAAAGCTTAAAATATTTTGCACAACTCAAGATTTTCAGTGTGAAATCCACTGTGACGACAGGGGCGTGGTCATAAGCAAGACGAGAAAGACGTAACGTTTGTTTATTGTCAACAATGGTCTCAATCACGTCGCGGCGTGGCCACAGCATTTTTGCCTATTACCAGAATAGTAGCCAAGTTCTCGAAAAGTAGTAGGAAGACTTGAAAAATTTGGTTTTTGAAATTTTTGTGAAATATTGAAATTCTCTGTTCGATCGTGACTTGAGGAGGTGTCTTTCGACAAAAAAATGTGCGTTGCATAAACGTTTGAGAGGACTTTTTCCCCGCTCGGCTTGCCATCAGCACCTGCATAACTTCTCAAAAAGAATGCATGCTTCAGGCAGTGCACGTCCAAACCGCGATTGGAGCGCGGATGCGGCCGTGTGGTAGGATCTTAAACCTTGATTGCAGCAAAGGGCGCCGTCGTTGCAGCCGTATCTTAATTTCAGTAGCTTTGTGTCTGGCCACAACCAACCGCATTTGTCAGCATGAGCGATCTGCTTCGTATGTCATGCGATGTACTCAAGCGTGTTGTGCACGTCGGGCGTTGCTCAGCCGTCGTGGATTGACTTCCGTTGAGGATTTTCGAAACTGAACTCGTAGTCGGGTTGGTAACTTGCCAGGTGACTGGCAGTTTTATCTGCTCTGTTACTTCGGAACACTGGAAGAGCAAACAAAGCTCACTCAGCTACGCAGGCTTGCGCAGTTGCACAAAAATCCGTGGAAGAACGATGCACGGTGAAGCACGGCTGAGCCCTTTGCTTGAGCCCACCTGCACTTCTAAGTGCAAGACCTTACGCAGCTTCTTTTATTTATGTACTGTAGGTTCTTTGGATCAATTTAATGTAAGCGATTGGGTTCATTTGGGTAGGAAAAGATGGTCACTTTTATCGCTGATGCATACGGAGGATTGCTAACATATTTTCAAACTGTAAATGCAATTTTCAATAAATTTACGAGAGCTTCTCATCAAAATCGTAGTATTCTATACCGCTACACGTTTTTACGAACCTCGTCTTTTGTTCGAAACGTAACAATTGGTCAAAATATACAGAAAACTTGCGTATGCGTCATGGTGTCTTTTTATGATGTCATAAGGAACCATCGCAGTTTTGAGAATTCTTAGACTGTACTAGCTGTTTTGACTAAAGCTACACATCAAACTAAATGATTTCATTTCTAGAAATACTATCGTTTTCATATTATGACAAATAATTTTAGGGAAAATCCACGAACTTACTTCGTTTTTTCCACTATTTTCAGCAAAAAAAGATGCCAGACGTGTCATTTTGGACAAAACAGATAAGAACATGTTAAGCAAAACCACTTCACCTCTTCAACGCTTTGCCACATTTTTCTAGACTTTTTTGTAGATTGTATTTTAATGAGCGTCAGTAAAAGTGAAGTAGGTGTGACCAGTAAAATGTGTACGGTACCAGCTTGTGATGACGAAACAAGAATCAGGCAAGTTTTGCGTCTCATCCTATCTTTTAACAGCTACGATACTTGAGGGAAATTTAGCTCCTACGATAGTCACGTAAGAAAATAGCCCAGGGGCGTGTTTTTCTCCCAACTGCTAAATGCACTGCTGGTCGTCCACAGCACGAAACCCGACAGCTTCCGCATAACTTTCTTCGAAAAGCACCAGGTCGTATCTGTTCTGCTTGTGCAGGTCTGTGCGAGACACCTTATTTCGCTTGGGTGGCGCGAGTCCGGTTGCATGCACGCGTGATGTTGCGGATGGTCCACTTCGAGCGGTGTGATTGGTTCACACGCTAGTCCGCCAAACCGCAGTAAGCAAGCGGAACCCAGGCGTTGCACATCCGCAAGGTTTCTTACTGTAAACTAGAATCAATTGTCCCGAATGGGTTTTTCCTGCTTTCTCGACGCAAGTGTTCATCCACCACCAGACGCCCTTGTCCTGCCTCAGAGAAATGGATCTCAGTGGCACAAATTTCAAGGAAGATAAGAATGCGAGTGTATTAAAGTATTTTAAACATAAAAACAACGCGTGCTTACAAATTCGAAAAGAAAAGCGGCTGTCGTCTGTGTCAGAAACATTTAGCTTTGTCCTTCATGGATTCCAATATTGTCTGTTTCATTTTTGCATCTGATTGCAATGGCGCGCTTGCTTCTGCCTAAACCAGGGGCCTCCAAACTACGGCCCGCGAGCCAAATCCGGCCCTCGAAGCCATTTCATCCGGCACGCGAAACCATTTCAATTGCCCGCAAAGACGTTTTGTCAATATTGAAAAAACAATTCATTTACGAAACATGTGTTGATATGATAGAGAGTAACATAACCCGAAACAATCATATTGCTGTACGTAAGATGTCCGGCCCTCGAAATGTTGTGTAATGACTTCTGGGGCCCTCGGACACAAAAATTTGAAGACCACTGGCCTAAACAAATTTGATGTCTCGCAGTTTGAGATTCGGTCGTTGATATCTTTGTAGTGATGCGCTTGTTAACATAATTGATTTTTTCTCAAAACATCGTTGTTGGGCGGACAATCGTTGCAGAGCTAACTGAACATCCACAAAAGTGTAAGCTTCTCGAAACCAAGATTTCAAGAAGTTTTGCGCAGTCAAGTTTCTTTTGTGAACAACAAAAATTAATCTATGCACACTACACATAGATTACGGGGTTTTGACGATGACGATGGCATAATGCTTGCGGTGTTGAAATTCAAGCTAATCAAAATCGGATTGATTCGCGCATAGTACATGTGAGCGCGTGTGAGCTGTTGTTTGCAAAAGAACATTGGAAATACACGAACAGTTGCATTAACAAAATCACCCCCGGCCATTGCAGACGCGATTGCTGGTTGCTGTTGCACAAGCAACCGGAACTAATTGTGTTCACTGGAAGCCACAAAAGTGAAGCCGTATTTATTTCGCTGCCAATATGATTTCACACATTTTGACCAATTTTAATGCAATGTAATCAACAAAAAAGTCACTACTGGAAAGAAATGCTTCATTATTCAACATTCAATGCACCTTTGCGCCCATATCACGCCTATTCCTCGGAAGAAAACCTTTGCAACTAAATCTCGTTAAACGTGTTTCGATCTGAGTGTAGATTTCTTGCATCCTTTAGAGAAAATTTGAAGCTTTTTGAGACACAGCGTTTCGATAACGTTGTGCACTCTGCGGAAACTGTACAGTTGCATTGAAGGGACGAACAAAGGGTAACTAATGCGAGTTTCCCAGGCAACAGAAACCGAATGACTGCTTGCAACTGTAACCCTCGTATTCAACTTCATTTGTTTTACTGACACAAGCAATTTGATGGCTTCCGGCTGAATGAGCTGGAACGGTTGGTGCGTGCAAAAATTTCCAGACTACCGAACTGATGTTAACGCCGCAAGCGCACTGCATACCGCGAGCGACATCCTTGGCCAATTTATTTGAATAACCGAAGAGGGGAGAAAGTCTTGCCCGAACTTGCCAATTCTTTTTCAGCGAAATCGAGCTTTAGCAAAACATTTGCGGAATTTACGTGTTGGGCTATTCCCAACAAAAAGTAACGACTCAGGAACCGCAGTTAGTTTTGTCATGTGGCAAACGCGCGTTTCCACTAATTTCCTTGTGTGCGCCAAACAACGACAATTTTTTCCCATTCACAGAAAACGTCAAGAGCCCTGCTTTACTAGTATAGCAACTTTAAAATAGCTAATTGCCGTGTGTTACACACACCAGTACAGGCCTGGAAAAAACTGTTATCAGTTTTGATTCAAGTTTTGCCTTTCCAAAGAAGGACGATTCGAACAGAAACACTTGGGTTTATTTACGTTATTTCCACTAAAATGCTTCTTCAAAATAAGTTTTTCAGGCAGGTGGTAAGTTTCAAAATAAACTTGTGGGTTTATTGCTCTTCTATGGGTGTTACAGGTTTCATTCACATATTGCAAGGATTGCATGCCGCCTGTCTTCAAGATCTCCAGAATCAGGATTTCGTTTTAGGACTACCACAGCATTTTTTCATGCGAGAAAATCTATAGAAATGCGTTTCCGTATGACCCCACGTTTGTTGTAGCTTTTCACTGAGAGTACAGGCAAGTTTTATGAACGAGTATTGAACAGATATGAAATCCAAACTTGCATAATGCTTCAGCTAATTTGTATGCGGTGAGTTTGCCATCATTGCAGTGAGGAGGCTGTGTTTTTATATTGTACCAACACTTTCAATCGACGAAATCTGTCAGTAAGGTATAACTAGCGCAACATTCATTGAAACAATACGTGCTTGTTTTACAGTTGTTCAGATACAGGGCATACATGAATGCATATCCAAGGCGATTACTACACTGAATTTCTGCTGATTCAAAACGTAGGTATGGGAGAAACTGTGCTTTCGCTTGAACAGCAAGATGCTTTTCTAAAAACCATCCGTTTGTACTACGAACACATGATACGTCCTAAGACTGTGTACAATCCGATCCGCGATGAGAACAATCGACCGGAATTAGAATGGGCCATGAAAAAGGATGAAGACGGTGATACGTAAGTTAAATAATTTCAAAACTGTGCGTATTTTTCGATGATTGTCACCTAACAGGGCCGGATTTACCAATAGGCTATGTAAGCTTAAGGCTAGGGCCTCAAGATCCAAGGGGGACTCCAGCAAACTTTGGCATGCATAGAGTCACTTGCCGATATATGATCAGTTCGATAAATATTCGTCAAAATTTTATGTCTTAATTATTCATAAAATTTAGTTTTTATCACCTCTTCAGATTCTGTGTTGATAACGCCAGGGTCTTCCACCGAGTTTCCATCAATCTCAGTGTGACCGCTGGTCAACCCGCATGCCGACTACTGTGTCCATATCAGGCCCGTAACTAGCTTGGAACACCAGGTGGAGCAAAGAGTTTTCTAAGAGGGGCCCATTTTTTTAAACTATGTCCAACACATTTTTCTAGGGGGGGGCGAAAAAATATTTTAGGGCTTATTCGCCTCCCCTGGTTACGAGCCTGGTATACTCAAATGAGATACATATACTCAAATGAGCATGTTGGCTGCCTCCTGTGCTTGGTGAATCGTACCGATTGTTACGTGCGAATCAGTCGAAAGAACTTGTGACTCTTTGTGTTTGAAATGCACCTGGAAAGTTTAAGGTTGTACTGCAGATAAGATCGATGTATAGGGCTAGCAGCATTATCCCACAATAAAAACATAGTTGCTACTTGTAAACCAGGATTTCCCAAACTTTCTCTGACCACTTACCCCTTCAGCTTTACGACTGATGAACATGTACCCTTCAATTTCTTATAAGAAAATATTTTATCATGACTAATCATAGATATGTTTAACAATAAATATACAACGGCTTTTGAAAATGATATGTTGCACCAGCGTCACTGGTTAGCGAATAATAGCGTTAAATATGTGTCTGCACAGCCGTATTTAGGGTCAAATTTTCACCGAGGTGAATATGTTAATTACGCCCCGGTTGGAAATGTTAATTGTAGTTTATGGAGACCCAACATCCTGCCCTTATTTAATCTAGGCTGGTGATATCTCTGGTGGTTGCAACACAGTGTAGCTGCAGTGTTGCTCTTTTTAAAACAGCCAGATAATAAAATATTATTTGATTTAGCGTTACGAAAATGTTATGTGGCAACATTACAGAAAGTTTACCGAGGGAAGTGCCTCATATTCCTCAATGTAGCTACGGCCTAGGTCTGTAATCTTGTGGTTCTGACTCCAACGCCGTTGCAAAACGTTCTGCTAAGAAAGTGCCTGTAACCCTGTGATTCCTCCTGCTCAAATGCCGTTGTTCAAAGTTCTGTTTAGTCTGTTTATATCGATCTGGGTTGTGCAGAGAGCGTGTGTTTGAACTATGGACTTCGTGTCTGGAAACAAACAAATAAATGAATAAAAAATAAATTCACTGATATAAGTAATAAATATTTGGAAATAAATAGTATATAAAATACTTTTCCCTTACATTGCTAGCCTTAAATATACCCCTTTAGATAAGCAAATGTACCCCTGCGGATATATTTACCCCAGATTGGGAACCCCTGTTCTAAATAATACTGTAGTTTTGTTAGCGTTTCTATTACGTAAAGCTCGTTTGGTATTTTAGATGTGATTTTTTCCATTTTAAGTTTCTTTAACGATGTCATTCAGCAATCAGATTGCTATTAAGTACTTACACAAGCTTGTACTTCCATGCTAAGCAAATCAGAGAAGATCTTAATGAGCTTGGATAGCAAGGAAAAGTCACTTTGCCAGCTGGCAACCACAAAACTCTACCCCAAAGAGACAAAGAAAAGAGCAACAGCAAGGCAATGACAAAAGCGCGTTTGAGTGTGATGCCTTAGAGTAGTGGTTCTTAGTTTATCCAACTACGCGGACCATAATCTCTTAGCTTGATGGTTACTTCAGTAACTGCTCAGGAAAAAGGTCTTTTTCAAGATTCAAAAAATTGAAAATGAATTAAAGGATCGCAATGCTCCAGAAGAGGTTGCCCACACTAAGTATTCGGTGTATTAAAAGGGACAAACTTAGGCAAACAAATTTTAATGAATCCTTAGATGATTTTGTTATGAAGAAGGCTAGGACAAAACCTTTTTTAATTGTTTACTGTGCTCTGTTCAGTCTTACTGGATTCGATGCTTGTAGCTTTTTGTGTACGTATTTCAATAATGACAGCGTAAGGGAAGTTTGAAACTACCTCGTCGCCACGGGGAGCGTTGGTGGGCTCAACCCCTCCAAATTCAAATATGAAACATTATAATCAGTGGAGATTTTATCAAATTTTTAGAATGTCAAGTCCCGTTGCGCAAATGTAAAGCCACCTAGTGAAGACTTTCTGGCGACGTTTAAACCTCACATGCTTTCGCGCGTCAGTTTCGTTGCGACTTGCGTTCGATTCTTAGCAGTCTGAAACAGTAACAAACACGCGAATTGTGGACCTATCAGCAGCAACCATTTGTGTGCGTTTTGCTTGACGTGTTTTGCTCGTGTGTGTGAGATTTTTACAGCTGTGCTGAGCGAGTCGCAACATGGTCCTCAAGTTGTGCTTTAACGTCTTTATGCCGCCACACATATGTGCAGGGTGTTTGTTTCTTGAGCACTGATAAGAACAACAGATGTGAAACTTACGAAAACATTGGCCATGTGTTTTTATCAAATATTCAACCGTGACGTTTTCGGTTGGTTTGCCTGCAAAAATTGATAATCCTATTCCCACTAGCCAAGTACGATTTCAACAATTCCCGTGTCACTGAAAGCTTTTGCGTCAAAGGCAGCAAGAAGGGCAGTGATCACGGGGCCCTCTAGTAATGATTTAGAATTTTTTATTGACCGTACTTTTAGAGCGTCCACCGTCATTTTCGGCTAAGCTCAAACTGAATAACACTTTTCCATTTTTTCCTCGTAACAGTGGGGAGAGCGGCCTCACAGGTGGATTAACCTGGGGCCTCGCATCAGCTAAAACCGACCCTGTCCCTAAATCCGAACCTAGTACCTCCAAACAGTGTTTTTCCAGATGTCGTTCAAAGTAAATTCTTTTTGAAGAAAAGTCGACTCTGAAAAAACTAAAACTGTGCCATCATCCATCAACTTCTTCTGAAGGTTTTTGCTTCCATGCAGCTATCTAGTGGATAATTTTCACTCCGATTTTGTCACCTTTGAATCACAATTTAACGTCTACAAGGATTTTAAATAGAAAGTAATAGCGTTACAACTTGTTTTGTTTACGTTCGTTCTAATGTCTGGAGGAACTAGTCGTCAAACGATTGTCGAGGTGCTGTTTTTCTGGAAGGAAATGCCTACGACGTACGGATTAACATTTTTGTGTGCGTCTAGTAAATAAAGACAAATGGTTGTAACTTGTTGCAAGGGAGAACAAAGTGAATAACATTGAAAGGTTTCTTTTTGGAGGCGATTTTTAAGGGAGTAGCTGTCCAGAAAACCAAGAGCAGGAAAACCATGTAAACACGCAAAAGACCAACCTTGAAAGCTTGTGTTGCCTTTTACCGGTCGAATTCTGAACTGACTCCCGAAATCGGAAACGGCGACTCATTCCAGCCTTCTTTTTATCAAATGTAGCTTTACACCCTTTTTGTTTCATTGACTTAGTAACCAAGCGCTTGCTTTGGAAACTTCCTAAAACACTCTTTAAGCAGATAATTTAGGACATCTACGACAAAAACACGTAAAGAAATCCCTTACCAGAGAAATAACGTGAAATGGACGTCCGAAAGTGCGTCATTCTAAATCTGTATTTATGTGAAACTGTTTTCGCAAAGAAGCGTTCGGGATCTTGCAGAACTTCTTCGAGTTTGCATAGTTTCTTGGGTGAATACCAAAAGAAGGCAAAAGCATTACGACCTGTGTTAATTTATGCGTTTTAAAGAAGCAGAAGGTTATCATGGTGAAAAGCAACTGAATCTTTAGAAAAAGTAGTACACCATCTCTCCTAATACAACGTGTATCAAAAAATATTTTTTCATCGCAATAAATCATGTCAATGGACAAACATTTTTGTTCTCACAAAAAATATGAGAAAGTTATATCATTTCTAAGTCATTTTAAATCTGTTTTACTTTATGGAAAAGTATGCAGGTGAACCGAGTTTCTGCTAAAAGTGAGTTTCAACGTGGCCCCAATTCATCCCTACGCTATTAATCCCTGCTTATCTATTCTCACTTTTTCTCAGCACATTATTTTTGTCCAACTCATACTCAAACACAGTACAGTTCCGAAATAACCTAAGCTCCACAAAGTAACAATTTCGGGATCCTTATGATATATGCTTCTAAGGTTAGGATAACTATAACGGAATTCACGCTGCTAAAAACAAGTTTTGTGAAACAGAGCCCCAAAAAAAGGGTGCTACCAGCAAGGGTTTACAATTTGCTGTCTGTAACGTATAAACAAATAAAAAAGTTTTTTCAAGCAAATTTTCGAAACAGTAAGTCAAGCAAGAGTGGTGTTGATGCGAAGAACAGTTTACGGTATCTTTGAAAAACTTAGTTACCGAACACGCTCAAACGTTCTTGTGGGTTTGTCAATTTTGTTTAGAACCATCCACAAACCAAAAACAGTGGTTTTACCTAACTAATATGTCGCAGAGTGCATAGCGCGGTGCTACGTTACGGAATAAGTCATTCACGGCTTCTTCGACAAAGTTCAAAGAAACTGATGATTATAAAAGTTTTTCTTTTTCAATATATATCCAAAGCTCCAAATAACACTAGTATTCAATTTGAAAAATTACATCTCAGTTATCTGCTTCGCAATAGCAGTACTAAACAAGAATACTACAAAGGTTTTTAGCTTTATGGAACAAGTTATATAAAACAAAACTACTTCGCAATATTGGTCCCCTTTCTTGTACATACACTTCTATCCAGGTGCAATCACAACACTCCACTCCATTTGCATATTTCTTCTTTTCAAAAGCTGATTGAGAGCTGCATGCACACAAAAGATGTCACTCATCATGATACAGTATTTTCACCCGGGTCTGTTCATGGGATTTGTCCCATGGAATGGGACAATTGACTTGAAAATTTTCCCAGCCCTTGCTGGGACGGTAGCCATGTTAACGTGTAGATCTGCCTGACAAAATGCGATGTTTTTGTCTTCCACCTACTTTTTACAGTACATGACATTTAAAGATTTTTTACAGTTTCTAGAACCGTCATGTGTGGACTCGTCCTTCCACTTTTCTAAACTCACCCCTCACAACCCATTTACCCAATTTTCATTGCTTTCCTTAATTGGGGGTTAGGGGTGCCTTAGTCACAGCTCTGCAGAGGGTACACATTAGACATGCATATGGCATATTGTGCTTTGCATTTTAGATCCGTGGTAATTCTATGGGATGGGGCAATCACAAGTTACCATGGGATAGGACAGTAAAGTTACCAGAGACAAGGCTGCATCGCATGACTTCACGCTTGTTTTTCCGATAACTTTGCAAAATATGGAAATCACAACGGATTTTACAGGATGCATCGTCGCTGCAGAGTTGAATTTCCCATCACTTCATCAGTGTACCAATTTAAAATATATTTTGGTGCTTTGTAAGTCACTGACTGCTATCCGAAACGTTTTTATTTCTCATTTGTATTATGGCAAAGTAGTTCTTACATAAACCTCTAAACTGTTCCGTGAATGTTTGCCATCTTGCACAGTATAGCTTATGCACAATTTGTCATAAGCTGATCAGCTAATACCACCAGAAGCGTCCATACATGGGATCTGCGGGCTACTGCCCCTAACGTTGCAATACTTTCCAAAATCAGGCAAATTAGGATTATGTTGGTTAAATTTTAGGGCACAACAGTTGTGTTTTTAGAGCAAATGAGAAAAATAACAGCATTGAGTATTGTTACAGTTGCAGCATAAAACTTTTTTGGAGAAAAATGGAGATGGTCACTAAAGGTGCTGATGTTTTTATCGTTTAGGTTTAAAAATGAACGGTGACATTTTTGCTCTTGATTTTATCTTTGAACGTACCTTACAACGCTAAATTGAAGGCCAGTGTCTGAAATCTGAGCAATGACATTTTTCATGGCAATTTTTGTGCTCACCCCCTAGTAAAATATCTTCCCGTTCATCTATGATTTAATAGCATACAGGAACAGAACTATTTTTTAGTAATCATTCACAACAAAGTGACGGTTGATATCAAACGTTTTCAAGAAAAGATCGATCAACGCAATACAAAAATTCTGAAACTGATATTTTGCGCAAGCAGTTACAAAATACAAGGAATACTGCAATTACCTCAGTGCTCTCTATCATTCACCTCCTTGCTGTCAATCGTTAATAGAGTCGAGAAAAAAATAAAAACTTCGTCCGACCACGAGTAATCAGCACGAATGTGCACTGTTCGGCGAACACCGATTCCAAAATGTTGTCTGAACAGCGAGTACCGCATCTGTAATTTTTGTGGGAGCATGGGACGTTTTAATCAGTACGATCTTTCTCCCAAGATGACTGACTGACTGACTGACTGTCTGTCTGTCTGTATGAACAGTTAACACACGCCACTATTTGCAGAGGATATATCGGTATGTACTCTGGTTTAACTGAAGTAAACACCAAGTTAGTTTTACACACAGAAACACAAGAGACTTTTTCTCTGTTAGAAGCAAAAGTTCAAATACGCTGGCGTCAGCAAAACTGCAAAGACAAAGGTCACTAAACGCAACAGACATATCTTTGCCTGATTTCCTGACTTATTTTATTAATCACTAAACCACGTTTCGCGCCAACCACGTCTCATCAATTGTAAGGAATTGCATTCCGAGGAACTTCGTGAAAATGCTTGGGTCAATCCTGCTGCAAGATTTTTAGGATGCAGTTAAGAGATGCCCATTAGCACGCTTGTGAAGCTAACAACAGTAAAACCACTAAAACTGCAACATCACGCAGTCTCAAAGTCCTTTATTGTCTATTGCTAACGTATCATGTTGTCATTTCAAGCGGTCGGAAATACTTGGCAAAGCGCCCACTGGCCGGGAGTTCTTTTGTTAGCAGGTCCGTCGCCAGGATTTAGCAGCAGGGGAGGCAAAAAAACAGGAGGGGCCAAAAACCAGAAGGGGGGGCTACATTTTTAAAATACAGCATTGGATGTATGCAGCAACCGGTGAACCAAACTTGAAATGGGGTCACCAATTTCAAATGGGGGGGCCGGGCACCAGTGCCCCCCGCTGGCGACGGCCCTGATTGTTAGTAGGCTCGGCTCTGCTCACAGAACTAGTCCTCGGGAAACTTTTTCACCCGGAACCCATCTTCACACAACGCATCCTGTTCATTTTATCCTATCTGTAATCATCCCTCACTATTATGCAGAACAGAACTACATAGCGGTTGTAGCTGCAAATCACCCATGCTCACTGGGCCCTGCATCTTCTCTCGCAGCTCATCCTCAGGAAACTTCTCCCACATTAAACCGATTCTTACTTGAAACTCGTTCTCACGTACAACTCATCTTCACATGGCGCCCACGCACAACCAGTTTTTCAGCGTACTCACAGAGCTCGTTCGGGCGTGTGGTAATAGTTCAAAGACCAAGCACCCATTTTGCCAATGTTATTTTGTGCGGCGGAAAACTTCTGAAAAATGTTTTCGAGTTCCATACAATCAAAGAATATACAAAAGCTTATGTAAAAGACTATCGTTACAGAGAAAATTGACAATGAGTTCTCAATGCCAAGCTTGCTGGAAACATGAATTTCTGAGAAAAGAGGCTGAGTGTTGTGGACATACTGGCCAGTGGTGTGTAACAGCCCAGTGGCTACTGTGGCTCTAGCCGGGATGGCATGTTCCAGGGGCGCAAAATGTGAGGAATTCATTCAGACTGATTTATTAAGCTCCCTTAATTTCGCCATCTACCTCCCCACGGGAATCTTCTTTGGCAAATGGAGGCGGGAAATTTTAGTTGCACCATGTTTCCAGCCATATTATCCTTACCACCGTTTCGTCCAATTGCTTAAGAGCCATAACCACCTATCTCTCAATATTACAGTGTAACAATGGCCGGTATTTCATGAATCTACTCTGAACGAATGTGCCTACTGCATCAGGCTGCAGTATCATTCGTCGGTCAAGGTACTGCCGTTGCAGCTGGGTTTAAGCCGTAAAACAGCAAGCTGCCGCAGTTGACCCGAAAGTAGTTAGGTTATTATTGCCCTGCGCACTTTACTGTGATAAGAAAGGAAAGTTGCTTACACAGAGAATCTCAGAGTGACTAAAAGACTGATTAATTATCTTAGAGTTAATGTACGCAGGTTTTGTTGAGAAAATGTGAGCGCAGTGTTGCGACGTTGAGGCAACACTAATAGAAAAAAATTACTTGCTCTTTTTATTTCATGTTGTCCAAGTGCAGTAATGTTAGTTAACTACATTAAATAGCAAATGAACCATACCTTATAAAATTTGAAAGTCCTAGATTTTTGAAAAAATTAAAGTACATGGTACATTCCTTTGCAATTTGTTTTGTCTTGCAGTTAGAGAAGCCAAAAAATCAGAGAACCTACAATTGGCTAGTCGCACGGTTATACAGACAGATGTAAAAGCTTGATTATTATAAGCAAGATAATTGTAGACGAGCATAACAACCCGAAAATGAAGCGGAACAAAGAGTACGACGGTGATAGCTCAGTTGTGAAATGACCCTCCCAACTGCAAGGTTGGGTGTTCGACCTTGTGTGATTCGCTGTAGCGCTCTTTGGACAAGAGCGTTCGCCTCAACCACCCCGGCAAGAAGCAAATTTCAGGCTTTCGGCCTTCCACCAATTGCCGACACCCAAAATCAAATTTTAAAAAGTGGGACTTCTTTCAGAAAAAAAGAAAAAGTCCAGGTAGAAAGCTAAAAACATGTTAGAGAGCCATCCTGAAATTTTTGCGCTCTTCAAATCCTTGACGCTTCAGCAGCGTCAACGAAGAAAACCATGAGGATAATGGTGATCAATTGTAAGGAATTGATATGGAACAAGAAGTAACAGCATTGGCAATGTTCTCTCTAAGTTGCGCAATCACCAGACCATTTGTGCAGTGATATCTCATTCTCGCCCGCTTACAACGTTCCAAAACATTGGAAAAGTACGAAAAAAGAAGCAATTTCGATTGNCGAAATCTGTATAACCAATTGTACTTTGTTCGTATTTTGACAAGATTTCAGACTTACTCTAATAATTCACAAAGTTTGTAATTCATTTAAACTCTGTTTTAGTACTTAAAATATTCATGCTTACTAAAACAAATATTTTCTCAGAGTAAAATTTCCTTAGAGGGACCACTGAACACTAGCAACAATTCAAGTAGCAATAAGTATCCAAACAGATGCGATTGAGACATGTGCAAGCGGAGACGTAGAAGAAAATGACGTACCAAAAGCGGTACTCCGCAATTTGCCAAATGATGTGGGCGATTGGCCTGAAGTCATAGATCAAAGCAGGGCCAGAGAAGTGTCAAAACTCAAAACAACGAAGGTCCGTTCGGTTGCAACGCCAGAAAACTAAAGTTGATGATATAGCACAAAGAAATTGCGGAGATATCTTTCTAAATAATGATTCTACAGAACACTTAGGAATAGGGTTAGAATTTTGAGATCATGGTTACTATACTAAAAAATGGAGTGCGGTTTGTATTGTTTTCTCTGTAAATTGTTTCATTTTGGTAATGATCATTCTTTGTTTGTTGCAAAAAGCTTGGATAGTTTGTGGCATTTGTGTCCATGCATTTCTGAGCACGCAAATTCCAAAATGCACCAACAATGTATGGACAAATGGAAAGAGCTTGCAATGAGACTTCAGTTGCATAAAACCACTGACAAAGAGAAGCAGAATCTTATGGACGACCATCGGCAAAAGTGGAGAGCTGTTTTGGAAAGTATATTTGATGTCATTACATTTTTAAGCATGCAGAATCTTCCTTTCCGAAGACATCGCGACACCTTTAAATCCAAAAACCAAGGAAATTTTCTTGAGACAGTGAAACTCCTAGCAAAATATAATCCTTCACCAAACAAGCATCTTCCTGCTATTCAACTTTCTAATAAAATGACCACTGCTTATCTTTTTCCTACGATTAAAAATGAGCTTATTTTGCTTCTAAGCAAAAAGTAAAATCTCTCATTCTTCAAGAACTACGAGACACTAAATGTACTTTGCAGTCCCATGTGACAGTACTCCAGACGTATATCACACTGATCAATGGCTTTTATAGTCAGGTACCTTACCACTGAAAATAGTATTGTGCAAGTAAAGGAATCCTTTTGTAATTTTTTCCACTGCACGGAAAAACGGTTGCAGGAATCACTCAAGCAAATTTTGATGAACTGAAGCGAAATGACTTGGATGTGATGATGTGTAGGGGCCAAGGCCCAAGGATATGACAGTGTGTCTGCAATGTCAGGAATTTATGCCGGCGTCCAACGCAGAGTTGAAGATATAAATCCAAAAGCGTTATTTGTTCCTTGCGGAAGTCATTCACTGAACCTTGCATGTGTTCATGTTCGGATCTTCCGAACTAAGTGATAGATTTTTGCTGTTGTGGAAAAAAATGTTTTCTTCTCTGCCTCAACTCACAGACGGATCACCCTTGAAGCACGTATCAATTGCATTGAAACGAGTGATGATCAAAGGCGTGCGGGAAGGCATTTTACTGGGTGGCGGAAAAAATGCCCTGAAAATAACAATTTGCCATAAAAATAAACAATTTGCCCTGAAACTAACTTTTCCAGATCAAAGTCATTATGACCAGTCACGACTTTGGTCCAGATTGCACACTACACTAGCCCAAATTAACGGATCACCCCCAAGTGAATATGCACTGTATTGAAAATTTTTTCACGGTTCAGGATTTTTGAGCAACTTGCGCTTGCCCTGAAAAACGGAGTTTGCCTAAAAATTTTCACTGTATTAAAAATTTTTTCATCATTAAGAATTTTTGAGCAACTTGCGCTTGCCCTGGAAAGCAGTGTTGCCCGGAAAATTTTCACTGTATTGAAATATTTTTTATTATTCAGAATTTTTTAGCAACTTGCGCTTGCTCTGAAAACAGAGTTTGCCCTGAAATCTTTCAAGCCGAGGGAGCGGCAGCCCGACCCTGCCTCGTACACCTATGGTGATGATCGATACGCAACGAAGCAAACATTACGCGGCTGTGAAGGCGCTTCATGTTGGAAGCATTGATGGAGGAGTGGATGCGTTAGATAGACGAATTACGTGATTCAAATGAAAATCTTGATACAGAAGCGACTCTCATGGCATTTTAGATACGATTGAATCTTTCACTTTTTTCTTTAAACTTTAGAAGGTACTCATCGGAGAATCACATGAAGCCCAAACTAATTTGCCCCGAAAAGTATAGTCCTTAGCGCAATGTTCTAACAAAGTGAAAGCGTTTATCGCATTTTTGACTGAAACACGAGATGATCTGTTCAAGTGTCCATTGGTACCGCGGTAAAATATGTAAAGAGCAAGCGTTTTAATTGAAGAACGGAGAGTACGTAGAAAGAAGAGAATGGTTGGAGGAAACAAGATAGATGCAGGCCTAACCGTTGAAGAAGTAAAACGATGAATGTTTGAAGCTTTGAACAGATACAAGATTGAAGCGGAGAAAAGCTTCAACCAAGAGACTTGTATGAATGCTCCTAAAACAGGAGTAGGCAATTCGCCGCCCGTGGACCACATGTGGCCGGCCACAGCGTTTTTAGTAGCCCGCGGAAGCATTCAGGAAACATCTTCACATGAAATTTCCTCCGACTTATAAACGTCAATTTCCATCGACCTATTTCCATCGACTTCCGGTACGCCACCCCGCTAAACGCGGTTTTCTCAAAGTGGCCCCCGAGCCAAATGAATTGCTCACCCCTGTCCTAAAATCGTATACGAAGACGAAGTTGATTTTCGGAGTTGATTGTGGAAATTGATAGCTTTAAGTGACTCGTAAGAAGCAGCGGTATCGCTTTAGAACGCAGTGCCAGTGCAATTGACGTTTTACAATGGTTGACAAAATGTTGCCTGCTTAACTCGACTACGTATTTATATTTGTGCCGTGTACTTTATCTTACCAGTGGTATTTCAATTGCCAGTTGCGAGGGGAGTTTCTCCAAGTTCAAACAATGATAAAATCTTACTTGCGTTCTACTGAGTGAAAGCTGGTATTGACATTGCCAATTCTTTCAATCGAAAGTGAAAATATTAAAAAGCTTGGTTTTTGAGATGCTCGACGAGTTCAGTTTGGTAACAACGAACTAATGTAATCAGGATTTTAGGGTCAGGGTTGAGCTGGCGGGTTCGCGTTGTGCTGATGGAATATAGCATTTGTTTGGCTATAACTGTGCCGGTAGAGTGCGTTTCTTCTGTTGCTTGCGTGATTTGGTTGAATGCGCGAGCTGTCTGTATGCCACTGAATCTGTTTGGCCTGGGACTGGCGTACTGCGTTTCTTGTCAACTGACATGAGCGCGCGAAAAGAACTCATTCGCAGAACGATTGCGGCTCTTGTGGTCAGTTATATCCGCCAATTGCCTGGACGTGCATAGGTCTTTGTTGGTGATTTTCTTCCCAATCACGCTTGCTAGTTGCACTTTCCTCTTCGTTAGTTTCCACTTCTTTGTTTGTGTTTAGGCTCTCTCTCTTTCGGTATCATAGCTAATCCAGCCCTCAATATACTGTGATGTTTCCTATTTTTTACTGTTACGGTCAGCGTCCCGTAATTTTCCGGGGTACTTATACAAATGTTTAAAATTGTTAATTAAAGTAAAACTCCTGGTATCCCTTGCAGGTTTTCCTGAAATTCTACCACTTAGCGAAAGATCTGCAAGCTTTCCTTTGCGTATAACATGGCCCAAAAATGTTTAGGCTACCTGTGATGTATTATAAAAATGTTTGTTTGATTATGTTCGTCGCGGGAGTCAAGTAATAGTGACTTCGGTCATACCGACTTCCACACTTTACAAATCTCGTACTCGTGCGAAAACAAAGATTGATGGTTAAATGTGATAAATTATTTTCTGTTTTAAATGTTCATATTTTTTAATTTGTTGTTGACCTTACTTAATTTATATTTTGAAACAGCCAACCTTACTGTAGCTTTGCTGTTTAAAATAGTTGTTCGCATGGACGTCCGAAGGATTTTTTCCAGGGAGGCAATGATGGATTTTCCAGAGGTAACCAATAAGATTTTTCCAGGGGAGGCCAAAAGTGGCAAAATTTCGTTTTTCTTTCTCGAAACTAGGAAAACAACCTTTCTCTGCTAAAAACGTAAAAGGAAAATGTCAAACTTTAAAATCCAGAGGGGTCCGCGGCCCCTTTTGCACCCCCCTTCCAACGCCCACATTGTTCGAATACTCCGCTGACATGGTGATGTCATCATTATAAGCGGCGGAATTTTCTGCGAGAGCCAGGGGCATCAGGCTGCGCTCTTACGCCATCGTGACTGGTATGAGGATAGTTTGTGAGTCGCGCGACGATGACTTGTGGCAAAATGAAACGTGTGAAATGAGTGGTGGAAGCTGGATTTATCAAATGAAAACACTATTTTGCGATGTGTTTCTGGATGTACTGTATATGGGGAGAGAAAACCTCAAGATCAAACCCGCATGCTTCGTTTTTTTAAAGACATTTGTGCTGGTATTTTGCTGATGGAGCTGCCATACCCATCAAATATTAGCGGAAAGAAAATGGGAGTAATAGGAAATTGTGGATCACTTGTTTTTAATGATTTAGCTATCATTATAAATAAACTTAAAACGTTAAAATGTTTAAAAGCTTAGTCAAAAATTGACATAACAAACACAATGTATTGGATCTCTACTTGTAAAAATGTAACATTCTTCAAAGCATCGGTACTTACAAGAAAGCCTTTGTTGTGCAGTTGCAATTGCCGTATCTTTGGTAAATGTTTTTATTGTGTTTTCGGTAAATACGTTCAAGCAACCAGTGTTTTTCCTCTAAAAATCATCCGTGAAATTCAAGCCACCTCAGAAAATGTTAGAATGAACATTTTCACATTGCTAGATTTTAATTAAAAGTTTTGAATGCTTCAAAAACTTTTTGGGCTGTTGATAGTTATTCTCTAACGTTTTGCAATTTTCTACGGGGAAAGAAGACATTGGCAGCCAAACCAAATGAAAATAATGATGTTTGTCATGTTAGTACGTTTCCAAATGTGGTTGTTTTTTTCTGAATGTGACTTATCCCTCGCAAAGCAGCCAGAAATCATTCGTCTTTACAACGCTAAACAAAATTGCACTCAATACTTCTGTATGCGTACGAGTGTCTAGCAATTCTGTTTTTAGTCGCGGCCATAAGGCAGTTTTTCGTTGTCGTTGTGTTTAGTTGGATGCGCATGAATGCACTGTGAACCTACAACCAAAAGTAGTTTCAATTCCCTCAGACAAACGTGGAGGGTACTTCAGATTGGTTGACACCGCCTAAGGTGCCATATTTCTAGCCAGTGTGAAAGAACTGTGTTCTTCCTGCTAATTTCCTATAAACACGACCTCAGTTTATAGGTGTCTTTCTGCGCAGGCCACTGCACATAGCAACCGCTCAGGGCAATGAAGCGGATGTTCAACGCGTTCTAGATATTTTCCGAAAGGCCAAGGCATCGTGTGATGTAAGAAATAACCTCATGCAGGTAAGGAAGCGTTGCAACATGTTCAAAAATGCTGACGCGTTCAGGAAATCGCTGTGAACTAACCTAATGCTAAGACTGGCTAAACCCACGTACATGAACCCTGCACAGTGCACACACCATCATAACTCGGAGTTGACTTCACAGACCAAGTGCTGAGTGGTGAAAGTCTGACAGCGTGGAAAGCGCTGTGCTAGAGCAAGCGGTCTTACTACCGTCTGGAAAAGCCGCCCTCTTCAATGTCGACAACACAAGGAAGTGATTTTCGTCAAGAGGCTTTTGTAAGACGAACCATACATTTCCAGAAAACAGCTACCAGCTCAAACCATGGGCATGTCGCAGTCAGTGGCGTATGCCTTCGCTTCAACTGTAAGGCGTTGTTCCACTTGCATGATCATGTTTTCTCTACCAAAAGTCATTTTTTCCGCAGAGCTGTCAGAAATGTGATATCATGGACCAGAGTCACTTTTTCCAGGGGTCTCAGTGAATCACATCTTTTGTTAACCATGCATTGTTGTTGACTTAAAAAACATTCTTGGACACAAATGACATGGTATGGATTCGATTCAAAGTGGTTAAGATGTATTTCAAACGCCCATCATCAAAACCTATAAAAGTTCAAGGGATTGGCAACATTTTGAAATTTAACAGTTGACTGTCTTCCATGATATTTGCTTGACCCTGCATTCATTTGGATGTAGGCAAGTCAAACTACTCTCAATGGGTTAAATACGACGCATGTAATTTTTCAAACTGTATACGTTTAATGGTAATAACACCAATCAACTTTTTATCCAAAGCTGGAAATAATTTTCTCAGAAAAGTAATCGCTGATTCGTTTTTACAATTCGCTTGTTGATATAAGTTGACGAAATGCATCCAGAACCGCCGTCAGAAAGTTTTCAGTTGGTGGCTTTACATTCTGAAATTTGATAAAAACTCCACCGATTTATAGTGCTTCATAAATAAATTTGGGGGGCTTGGAGTTTTGCTTGAGGGTTAAGTCCCCAAAAGCCCTCGTGACGACGGGACAGAATGTATCACAAGTGGCAAAACACACTCTGTTCGAAACAACCACATTCTAGCAAACCCGATCTCAGCAGAAATTTTCCATCATGATCTTCGTGACACACCAACACTAATCGTTGAATCTCTTGCTGGAAAAATGGGCCTCTGAAGCTTCATCTGATTTTGTAAAAAGTGAAGTTGGTGCATGTTGTCATGGGCGTCCGCAGAAACTTTTTTCAGTGGTGGCAACACCGACATTTTGCTTATCATTTTCAGGTTTCAATGCAAATGGACACTCACAAAAACGCATTAAAAGCTCTTAGTCTAAATTCCCAGGGGGGAAATGCCCGTTATTCCCCCCCTGCGGACGCCCATGCATGGTGTGTACTCCTCTACGAGCACTAGCACGTTGAAAGTGGCGCATGAGATTAACTGAAACCGCGAATGTTAGTTGAAAAAGTCAGCAGAAATGCAAACTAGCCAACGCATACAGTGTACTTCGACCACCACATCAGGACCATATCAGTCCTGGACGAGCAACGACGTTTTCGTGGGGAAGAGGTTGGTTAGGGTTGATTCCGACCGTTGGAGTTTTCCCCACATTTTTGTTCTTGTTGGGCATCTCCTAGTGTTTGATTTGAGAGATTTTAAGAGTTACCTTTGCATCAGACACACGCCCTGATTATGCCTAATAGCAAAGCAATCACCCTGGTTCTAAAGATATCTGCATTGCTTGGTAGAACTGGGTAACACAGCCTTGCAGCCTATGAAGTGTGCAAGTAAAATCAGCTCTGAAAACTGTTTGACATGTGCAGTGTAAACGATTTGAAAACCATTTTCTATCCAAACGTATTCTTTGGCATGATCTAAATTGGATATTTAAAATATTCATCAAGCACTAAAGGTTTTATATAAAAGATCAAAATTTATTTTATTAGGATGTCTGCGGATGTCGCGCGTGTATAGGCCTACACCGAAACATTGTTCGCACTCTTACATTCAAATCCAGGGTTGCCAATTTAGCGAATTTTCCGCTAGATCTAGTGGAATTTAATCCTGTCTAGCTGAAAAATAATCAATTGGTCTAGCGGCTAGCTTGAAATCAAGCAGAATTTTTGTTGCTACTGGCGGATTTTTAGCTGTTTTTATAGACGGCATTTTAAGACCAATTTAGCGCGTTTTATTCTGATCTACCTCGAATTAATCGTTGTTTAATTTCCTGATTGTTGAAATTTTTTCATTGCTCATTGAAAGTTGTAATTTCGTGCAATTTAGTCACTTAGATTAGAGTTACTCAGCACTGGGGGTCAGTCAGTGAGCACTGAGCAGTTCAGCAATTAGGAGTCGGTACGTGGAATTGATAATTGGATGAGCACATAAGTACGACACTGTGTTGGGCCACGGCGTAGTACCCCTAGCCCACAGTGTACAGGCAAGAAGTGCACAGAACCCGAGCTGTGACATGTGTACAGGACCTTTGAGTTTGGTGGCAGGCAGCGGGTACATAATTTCTTATTTCACTTTTGCCAACTCCTGTTTTCTCTGGCTCATCATCTTCATTGCAGTCAATTTCAGCATTCGATTCAGTCGATCAAAAATTTTCAGCGATCTTTTTTAAAAGTTATATATTTGTAGAAAGTTATCTGTCGACTAAACTGTCTTTTGTTGATTTTAACAGTTTCAGATTTAAACGTTTTGTTTATTGACCGCTCTGTGCGCTAGGAATTCTCCCTACAGTTGTATCTTTGTGCTTCTAGCTTTAAAATTAGTTTGGGATAAAAATATCTAGCGGATCTTTGCAATTTTTCTAGCTTTAAAGTTCTGTTTAGACTTGGAAAACCTTTTCCAATTCCTTTTCTAGCAGAAATGTGGACTAAGCTTGGTTGATAAGCGTGTAACACTCTAACTCAGGGGTTCTTAACCGGGGGCAAATTTCACCTGCCAAGAGGGGTAATTTTTGATATGATGATTTATAGCAAACGTGTGCTTTTTTCCTTAATTAAAAACGGGACGTTTTGCTCAGCATCATGATTCCCCGTTTTGCTTAATGCTAAATGTTACTTTTTTTTACTCCTCTATGCAGATTAGGCAACCGGTTTTATTCAGTAGAACGTGTGTGTTACATTATTTGTATGCAGGACCTATGTATCCTAATAAAAGAAGACATGATCACTGTTACGGGCTTTTTAAATAGTTATTTCGACTTAACACAAATTTATGACACTCAATTGTAGTAGTGAAACAGTAAGATTGTAGGAGGTATATTTTATTTTTAAAATTTGTAGAAGTCTGACTGAACATAAAGAATTAAGAACCCCTGCTCGAATGTAACAGATTTGTGCAAAAACAAGCAAGTAAAATAAAATTGTTGTTGACAAAATGATGACACGTATCCTCAAGAGCTGGCGTCGACATGAGAACTATACATCGTCATAAAGATATGCTATTTTAAACTTGGCCTTATGCATTTGATATTACACTGCTACACTTTTTCTGCAAGTGTTTAAATAACCTATTTCCAATATATTGTTAAATCGTTAAGGTATTCAATGTGTTTCTCTACAAAGGCTGTTAGAATCTTGGTCTACAAAAAAAGGGCATAGGCTATCGCTCAATTTGATACTTCTTTCTCGCTGACAGTATGAACTTAGTGTCATGCAATTTTTATTATCAGACATCCTTCCATGTGGCCGTGATAACAGACTCTTCTCGGCTAGTGGAGCTGTTCGTGAATCACGAACCATCCTGCATTGATGTGTCTGATCGTCATGGCAACAACGGCGTACATCTGGCGGTGAAATACAGCAGCAAAGCAGGAAACTACGCCAGCTTGCGAACGGTGATAAAATCGTCGGGAAAGGATGCGCTTGAAGCAAAAAATCTTTACGGTAAGAGCGCCGTGTGAACTGAAATTATGCACTTCATCCCCAATAGCTGTGCACTGTGTTTGACATTACTACGTTAGCCGACTGCACTGAGCAATATCAGTTTTCAAAAAGCCTGATAATCACTCCTCACGAAATATGTGTTAAAGATTGCAGGATCGCTAAATCCGGCGAGATTTCTCTATTGTAGCTCTTGCCACACAAGCTTGATATAGCCATAGGAGCCAATTAGTGTACGATAGAAGTGCCTGTGACGTAACGTTTGCTACGACGCGGGTGTGTGCGCGGCAAGACATCGCAGAATAATGTGTGGTTTCACGGAACGCGACACTTGTTATTTGCGCGTATTGGCACGAGTGACAGACTTGCCCCGGGGGCTCAGAAAACGAAACGTGTACGGTCCGAAAGTCTTGCGGCCAAACGCTGCCAGGATGTTGCCTGGTAGTGATTTTTTTCGAAAAACTTCGTTTCATTAGCAAGGCAACAGATGTGCGCCACGACGCGTTAACCAGTCTGCTTTTGCTTGAAAACATGACGATGATCTTTCAATATTTTTCGCCTTAAGTAATTTCGATTGAGTCTGTTTTCAACGGACTCGCTTTCTTGTCTTGTTTGTTTTATTTGGCAACTCCTCGCGGCAGATGCAGCTTGTACTTGGTCGCAAAAACTTTCATCTTAAGTGTTCAAATTATAGAAATGCATTGCTTTTTGTTCAATCGTCCTGCAGAATATACAGTTTGTGGTACCACTAGTATGAAGGGTTTTTAGATTTTTTCCATGAATATCTTATCAGTTTCATACCCATAACAACTAAAAGCGTACGCGTTGTGATCAAGATAACACAACTGTTCATCAGGAGGATTTGACTAGTAATTGGGTGTGGGCTGTGTTCAAACTTTGCATGAACGTTACAAGCTCTACGTGCACTTGCAACAATCTGACACAACCGAAGTATCGTTACGAAATCAATTAAAAATTATCTGTCTGTTGATCGTTTGTTTTTGCTACTATCTTTGCATCGAAACCATTCAATATTTTTCGCTGTGTCATTGAAAGGATCATACCAACTCAATGTCTTGCGTCATATTTGCAAATCAACCGCATGATAATTTACAGACTTAGAAATCTAAGGGAAACTGAGCCATGCAACCACGTCCTCCGAATTTGCGCAGGCTGCTTAACCTGCGCCTTCCTTGCGCCAGTACTGTTCGCTTGTTCTTCAGCACACCAACATGCCTCAGTCGTATTTTTGATGGAACAGACAGAATACAGTACAGAAATAAGCTAAAGCAGCCTAGAAAGAAAAGTCATAATAGTTGTTAATTGCATGTTCTCATGACAGCTTTTAGTTCCATTTAAAAGGCTGGACTATATATTCATAAAAAAGATGCGGCTTTGCCTAGTTTTGCTGCTGAACATTACGATGTATTTCTGTGTGCTGAGACTCAAAATTTACTCAAACAAAGTCTGTCTTGGTTAGCTTAGGAACCAGTAACGTCTAAAGCACGGTGAATAAAACACACTTTGCGCATTTCTTACAGAGAGGTTGAGCGCATCTTGGCTAGAGAGTGAGCAACTGGTAGACAGCGTTCATCTGGAGATTGCACATCACGTATTCAAATGCTAGGATATTTTGGAAAGTACAAATCAGCGATTCACTGAAGCCAGACCGCTTTGCAGTCACAGACGTTACGGTCTTGCAGGTTCACTACAGCTTCGCTTGAAGTCTTTCGGAAATACCCTGCCTGACTGCCTAGATTGCGTTGGAAGTGATACACCTTCTGCCACGTTGCCGTCTTTAGCGCAGCGGTTCCCAAACTTTTTTGAGTGCGACCCAAATCTGAGTTTGGTGAACATCTCGCGACCCAAACCCAACAGCGTATGTTAACATGAAAAAATAATGATAGTATGAATGATTTTTGGCAGTAAATTGCTAAGTTCGTGTTCAGTGTTAGCAATCTACTCTTTTCTTAAATACATATGCTACAGACAGACACAGAAAAGCAGTGGTAACGTTGAAAATATACATACAATCCAGGTTTGGACCGCCTTGGCGCCAGTGGCGTAGCCAGCCCAGAAATTTGGGGGGCCAAAATGTTTGATTTTAGGCGAATAACCTTATTTTGTTTGGAGAAACGCCTCTCAAAGCACAAACTGGCCATATTTTCTAAAGATTTGGGGGGGACCATGGCCCCTTTGGCCCCCCATTGCTACGCCTATGTTCGGCGCAACCCATATTTTGACCTTTCACGACCCTTTAATGAGTCGCGACCCATACTTTGGGAACTACTGCTTTAGCGGTTGAAGTTGATTCTATATCAAGTTCGCTCGTGTTGCGGAAGCTCAAACTGGCCATAGGTATTAATCTTCTGTCTAGAAAATCAGACAAGGTATTGCTTTCAAAGTACAGCATTGTCCTTAATTTTCAATTATTGACACGTTCGTCCTCATAAGTTTTCTTCAATTCTTCAGAAGGCTTGCAAATCTCATTAGCAAAAAGCAAACGATTTGCATAGTCTATGCAATGTTTTCTATAGTATTACAACTTTGAAAGAGTCTGTTTTGCTACCTTGGTTTGGAAAACTTCAAAATATCCATGCTGCCTCACAATTGTTTCTTCGCATATTTTGCATAAAGCGGTGAAGGTACAGAAACTCACTTTCTTTTTCCCCTTGCCCTCCTATCCTACAATGTCATGTTTAAGTTTGCCCCGAATTTTCTATTTTCATCTATTGCCGTTGCATTAAAAAGCCCCCTTCAAATCAACAGTGGATGGTCAACCCTGTGTTACAAGTCTGATCCTTCAGAAACTGTGAAAGCATTTTTCATGTTCTGCTGAGCATTTTTGGTTAGGAGAAATGGAAGTTTGTACCTCGTGAAAATTAGAGAGTTTGTAGCAGTTAGTGCAGTTTTCATCATGACAGCGCACGTCTCTTTTACTCCGACTTTTGCCCATTTTCAATTGGAACGCGTATTTTCGGGGTACTGTTTTCCTAAACAAGTTCTAAAAGTTTCATGGACTCAAACGTTGTGAAGGACTTAATATTATAATTCTTCATCCGTCGTTTATGGATCTCAAATGTAGTAATAAGCCTATGTTGTTGAAGTCAATTCCAGCGCTTCCTTCTGGAAAAATGCACTTCATCATTCATGTGATAATTGCAGACATGCAAAGAACTCCAGAACGCCATTTTGTTGACTAACTTGACTGATCCCAACAAAATGATGTAGTTCAATCGTAGATAAGTAGCTGTTTAAACCCAAAATATTGAGCATTTTTCAAAAGAGGACAAGAACTGTCATATACTTTCGTGTTCAATAATTTCGACGTAGAATAAAATCACAACGACGTAAATCATTTCCAGTCCTCTTTTATTCACTAATTTTCTATTTGCGCGTGTGCCAACCTCAGTGTTTAAGCAAAATACTGCAAACCTGCACCATTGATTTAACATCCTCCGGGAACTTGAGGTTTGGGAAACCATTGTAAAAAAATTTAACCTCAAGTGTTCTGCTCTTGTTTGACTTAGGCAGGTTTCAACAAAGTCACTTTGCATGACGTGATTTTTGTTCTCTTTTTTATCGCCTATGTAGTTTTCATCTTTTTAACAAAAAAATTAAAAAACATCTATAATTTGTTGGTTGAAGGTGGTAGCTAACCATAAACATTGCGACCTCTGTGCGCTTTTCCTGCACAAGTCACAAACCAATTTCAGCCTAACCACTTAATGTTCATGTCGCAATTTACACTCATATATGTTGAACCATTTAAACCCCTTATTTTATTCAAATGTCCCGTAATGATGACCCCTGATGCTGTCCACTTAAACAAAATAAAGCTTAATTAAAATCCTTGCCCAAGTAACTCGATATTACGTATGAGAAACTAAAAATTTCATTAGCAAAATATGGTAAAATGGTCTTATAGGTGAACACGCCGCACGCACGCACGCACGCACTCAGTGCAGTCTACTTTCTCACATTAGACAAGTTGCACCTCACGAGCTGAAGCTGCTCAATCTCAGCTTAACACTGGTACATAACACTGATTGGTAAAAACATGCTTCTCGTATTAAGTCATTTTGTAGTTAATTTAAAAAAGAATGCGTACTTTCTAGGATTGTGCAGATGCTCTTCAACAGTAATATAAGCTGACAGCAGCTTTGAGGTGACTATGCAACCCAGTATGTCCGATCACTTCATTAGCGTGCTGTTCACTACATTGAGAGTGAGCTTGCTCGACGAGTGATAATGATACATACTTGCGGCTGAAAGGTATGCAACAAGCGATGACGGCTGTTTCGGTTTCATTAGAAAGTGTTTGGTAGACGTAATGCTGTTCGTCAGCAATGGCCTACCGCCACCGGCTGGAATGTCAAGGATTCCAAAGCATCATAATAATATAATAAGCAAACAAACTAGCCAGTCTTTTTCCATCCAAGAATGCATATATCCAATGATATTCAAGGCAACTTGTTTCAGAAGCGTTTTGGGGTTGGAGTGTATTGCTTGTCAACGTTTCATTTTCTTCTGTAGTTGCATTTTAAGAAAAAACGCTCTTTGGCCAATGGAAAGTGAAGCATCAGATAGAACATGCTGCGTGCATTTTACGAATTTCGATGATATTGGTGGAACATCTCTCCATTCACGCTCACAATTGTTTCAAACACAGACCAAAAGAGTGCTTCGCAGTGACAATTATCACTCAAATTTGCCACTTTGTTTTGGAATGGATTCCGATTACTATAATGGCAGTAACATTGAAATTCCCATCAATTTTTAGATATCTTCATTTTGCTAAACCCCTATTAAAAAAACTGTTGCCTAAAATCTAAAGATAATTCACCAAGTTCGACTGTGGGAACTTGCGTGATACACCTTTTTATAGCAGTGAGGTCATGCGGCACACCAGTTTCATGGCAATTCAAATTAAGTTGTTACTAAGAAAAACTCGGAAAAGCTTATACGCAAGTCGAGGCGAACAATCTCATCTTATATACAGCAATTGCCACAGAATTGCACTTTTGCGCGAAAAATACAAAAAAATGGGAAACTTTTGCTGTAAAGGTTCTGATTAGAGCACCTAATTTTTTGTGGATAAACGTGAAGTATTTTATCAAGTAAAATCAAGGCGCTGCAATCAGTGGCGTACGCAGAAAATTTTCATGGGGGGGTTCATTCAGTGGCATATGGTGGTCATTTGTATTTGGTGTACGCTTTTTGTGACGTCACAATTTGACGTCATATTCATGTTTTCAAGCGAAGTTTGTTGACATAATAGGCATATTCTTCTACACGCACTCCCCTTATTTTTGTAAAAATCA
>JGI24159J19872_10000653_pt1 | contig 32973 bp, 20 predicted proteins | sample Ectturendosymbi4_FD_19872 | JGI IMG/M metagenome (IMG submission 19872) | reverse complement strand
ATTTCCGGAATCCAGAATTGCGATTATAAAGCAAGTTGTTGGTTTCAAAATAACTGTTAAGGTGTTTATGGATTAGCTTTTCAAAAACTTTAGATAGAGAGGGAAGAATAAAAATCGGTCTGCAATTTGTTACATCATGCAAAGAACTGCGTTTGCTTTACCAGCAGTGTCTCAATTCCTTTGTTCTGACTTTCATCACTCGTAAATACCACTCCAGTGCACTTGAACCACTCCACCTGCTGCAGTGTATTTCCGCTCACTTGCAGAAAACATTGCTTTGGGCGCCTTAAAGAGAGATACAGCACTGCCTGAAATTTTGGAGATGATTTTCGTTCCTGCTTGGTCGCACGCAGCAGATAACTGATAAATGCGTGCTGAAGATCCTGTTGAGAAGAACCACACATGCAGTACCAATTCGTCCGCAAAAAGCAAACGGTTCACCCTGGAGTTCTCAACAGTGACACCCTCGTCGACGCTTCTGTGACTGTCTGTGCAATTTATATAGACCAGCCCTCTTCAAATTTTTGGGAGAGACCACATAAGCTATTGCACAACAGTTCGAGAGCCAGTCAACTTGTGTAATGTGATTTTTTTCAGGATATGTTGCATTCTACCAAATCAACAAATTTTTCGCATATATTTTTTTCCATTACTGGCAAAAAATGTGAACGGTTGTGATTGAACTCCATCGACAGAGAAACAATCTTCTGAACAGGAATATAGTTACTTGACGGCCAGCAAGAGACGCCAATTGGCTTTAAGCTCGGATTTAGCAGCGGCATCAGAGAGCTTGTTGATGCACAGTTCTTCGTAAGCTTCTACCTGTGCAAAGTCAAAACATACGGCCTGAATAACTCTGTTCAGTTTTGTCAGGTGAATTGCCAATGTTGACAAAAAGAAAGCACCAAGTTGAATTTTTTTTGTTTTTATAAGTCGCAGTAAAACAACCCATATTGCATCATTTATGTTTTCTGACAGCTGATTCAGTGCGGCCCAAACAGCAAAAATCTCACTCCTAGCTATCACTGTTGCCTCACTCGACAACTACCTTGTTTTGCATGCGCGCTGCAACTGCCGACCTTTTGTCTTCGTTGTAGGTTGATGCATGATGTAACGCCAGGCCAGCCGATGGTAACGGTGAAACAGTAAAACATTTCCACAATTGCATGAAAGTGCTTTCGCAGTTTCGTACATCACACTGTACAAATCTGCGGCAGTATAGTAAGAGGCGGAGGGGAGGCGGTGCGCATTACAATGCACAGACACCAAGATTACAATTTTCGCTTCCAATTTCTGACCCAGAAAAATGTGTCGGCCTATAACATTGCAACCGTCTGATGCAATGGCCACGTGCAGGGAAACATATTTTCCTCAATTCGTTTTACTTCAATACAAAGCAAAATCATATCTAGGCTTTCAGAATTTATGGTGCCGTTGCAAAATTTTAGGGTGTAATTTTGACACCCAAAAACGGCTTAAAAAACACTGACATAGGGCACCTTCCACCTGAATTAATGGCCACCGAAAACACATTCCACCCGGTCAATTGCTGTCTACGACGACGGCCAGTAATGCCACCCAGGACAACTGCCACCCGGACATCTGTGATCTAGGACAACTCACAACCGGACGACTGACACCTAGAACAACTTCCACCTTGGACACATTGATTTCTCCACATTTACTGCCATTAAAACTGTTGAAACTTCATACGTTTTGCTTTCTGTCAAATTTTTAAATCACAAATGTGCATAGCCAAAACTTTTTGTCCACTTTTTTGAGAACCCTCACTTCAACTTTATTAATTTTGTGTGGGAAATTTCGTGTCGATTTTGTTAATTCCATCCTCATAAACATTGTAATGTCAGTGCAAACCTTAATTTTTGATAAAACTTTTAATTTTTTCATAGCACAATTTGTAGTTTGCTACTTGCGTCGCAGTTACTGCAATATCAAGTAGCAGGTGGGGTGTCATGAAACGATATGCGTCAAGAGCAATAAATCATCATCAGCCGGATGTGCGTAGTCATCAGATCATCGCTGTAACACATACAGTACATGCTACTTGATATTGTTGAGTTTTGCTGCTCATCTTGTCACGGTTTAAGTCATGTGATGAACGCAAGAAACTTACGGTCACGCTACTTTCCAGGTAATTGAAGACGACAGCTTGAACTACTATGATCTCTCCGCGGGTGACTTTAAGTGGAAGGTTGAGGGTCACAAAGAATTGACGGAAAACGGTGATCTGCAATATCAAACGTAGTTTCACAACATTTTAAACATGAACACGCTGAAATTTTAAGAACGACAAACAACCAGAAAACTCACCTTGAAAGTGTCAGTGAGCCCAAGACCGTATTGATCCGAAACAGAGAAAACGCTCCATACCCATGACGTGATTGTATCGGGTGCAGTTGTTGCGAAGGTTGCCGATCCATCAGGTCTGCGTCGGTGAGAATACGTGTTTAGTGGTTGTTGCCGTGATGTAATCACGACAACGCGCGACAGCTAATGAATGTGCCAAAATCAGCATGTCTGTAGACATGGAGATCGGCTCACGTATGTATTAACAATTACAAGAACGAACAAGGTAGCAGTTCTAGTACAGCAAAAAAGTCTAACAACATGTCTGATTGGGCACATTTCCAACCATAAATAATCAAACTTCAAAAACTAAAGCACTACCTCAAAGATGGAAAGGCTTGGACTAAAACGACAATCGTGGAGTGAATGAAGAGATCAGAGGCTGAGCTTCATGTTGTTGTTAAATTGCGTCAAATGAAACTTAACACGATATCGAACAGAAGGCATGCAAGAGGGGATGGGACGTAGCAACTTAATTTTTTTTTACTTTTGTGACCATTTACTGCGAAGCACTTGGTGTATGCGAAGAAAGTGCTTCGCAGTAAAAATGTAAATAATTTGTGGAAGAATCGGCATTAGAAGAGTATAAATTCAATTGAGTCGCACGCTTATTCTACCTCGCAAACGTTATTCGACCGCACAAGAGTGATTCGGCCGCACAAGGGTGATCCGGCCGCACAAAGGTGATTTGGCCGAATAAAGGTGGAGCTGAACATTCGGGACAGGGACTCCGATTTCGGGTTACGAGGAACGTTTCAAGCATTAGACCAGCGCGGCTGGCTGGGACTGCGAGAAACCAATTTTCCTCGACAGAAACCTCACGTGTGTTCTCGAACCAAATGAATTCACAGCTTTGGTGAACATGTTACATTTTCATGAATGGTGACTGGTGATGATCACAGAGTGACGAGAACAACCCCATAAACTTAAATTTAGTCCAATAAAAGAGAGCTTTTTAACATAAAACTCCTGACCTTAACCTCACAAAACAACACGGTTATGGATGATTGTTAAATACGATGAGTCAATGGAGTGGTTTAACTGAAAATGACATGATACCCAGAAACTTTTCCGTCCCACAACCAGGACTCTGGAAAATGGCTTCGAACAATGGTTTTAGTCTTCGGACGCTCAACCAAGGAGGATGCAATGGAGAGGTCCATAGCAGCAGGCATGTACATCGCACCCACACTTTCATCAATATCGCACATTCCACAATGTGAATAATCTAAAAACAACAAGTAAGATTACAGAACCAGGGATGACTCACGTCAGCAGAGCTGCGCAAATACCGGAAAAGATACGTTAATTGAGCTATATCCCGTTGTTCATCAACTCTATCGGAAAAAGCAGAACTTTTGCAAACAAAAATAACAGGAAGTTTTGACTTGTCCTTAACCATTCTTAGCGCTTTGGTACAGTCTGCAGTGTTATGGTTTCGATAACTTCTTCGACTGTTTCTTTTTTGACCAGCAGCATTTGCTGTGGCGACCCAGCGTGATCATGCACGATGCCAAAGATGGAGCCGATGCATAACAGAAACAGGTCACTCTTGTTGTACGTATATTCGCTACCGCGAGCGAAAGCAGCAAACAGGATGATGCTCTTATTTAAAAAGGTTTCCGCAAGGAGAGGTGTTAACCATTTTTTTACCTCAACCACACATCAAAGACAGGTACAACCACTGTTGTGAGAGAGTTGCATGGTAGTCCGTTTGCTCCAAGCAAATTTTATTTCATTAGCACAGAAAACAGCACAATGAATTTTTGAAGAAAGCTGATATTTAGAAAAATATTATTATATTGTATTTTTGAATAAAATTTATTACAAACATTTTTTGCAAACAAACGTCTCATCTGCAAAAAATGCTAAAGTTATCTAAAAACTATTTTGCAAAAACGCGTTTCAAAAAATACTTCATGACGAATTTTTTTTATTTACTGGCCTTAAGTCAATCAACCAAGTGCTTTCCAATCTAGTTTGCGAATAAGAGAGGTTGTAAATTCATATGTTGCATTTTCGTTTTACCGAAGATTTTTTGTCTAAAAAATCATGGCTAAGTTTGTTTTTTTTCTACGGTACGTTCCTTGCATTACCCTAACGAAGCTTTAATGTCTCAAGATATTATAAGAACCTAGGCTTGCCCTAAGTACTGGAAAATGGGAGACAATCTTCCCTTTGAGCATGTCAGAGTTATCCGCTGCTACAACTAACAATTCTATAGCTTAAAATCCTTCTGATGTAAGTTAAGAATCTTGTAGAAGCGTACAAGATCTGTTGCAAGTGTTATTGCAAACATGCATGATAACCTAGCTTTATCCATGTGGTCTAGCATTCAACTACACATATCACATCGATCTACTTAGACTAATTTCACTGCAAGTTGCGAAACGTTAAGCCACCTTACGAAAAGTTACGACTCCTGCATTTTGTAAATGGAATTACTGTAACAAAAGCCATAATTTAAAATCTACTCACCAAAGATTTAGATTTTGGTGAAAGAATACAAAGCAATATACCGCGAAAGACACAAGGTAATGGATAAACCATGGGTTATTAGATAAAAATACAGTGAAAAACGAACATCCAACATATGAATTAATAACATGGGCTAATCGCCAACTTCAATCGGAAACACTTGGTTTTGTGGAGTTAAACGCAGTAAAAAAATTCGTGATGAAAATTTTTCTTTGGTGAAAAGTTTTGGGGAGTGTTGTTTTCAAAAGATAAATATTTTACAGTTTCAACGAATTGATCAATTAAAGTAATTTTCAAATAAGAAAAACTTTGTGGAAATACATTCTACAGTAACTTTTTTTCGAAGTATAACAAAATTTGTACGTCGCGGAAACCACCATGCAAAGCTGAAATTTGCTAGGGATGGTTATTTGATAATTACAACACTCACATATGTTGAAAGAGTCTTCCGAGGAAGTGTTTCCCTCAGTAACACAGAAAAAACTCCTACTGTGCCAAACTAAAGTGATCTAGACGTTCATCAGTAAACACATTAAGCTCATTATCTACAACACTGAATTAAAGAGCAACGCAGGGGATATTGTTCATGTGAACACAGTGTTGTGTATTTTTTGCAATGGCATCGAAATAGTAACAGATGAAATTGAGTGATAGCTGAGTCGCTCACAAGTGAAAAGTAACAACTGCAAACCTAACTTAACCTGAAACAATAGCGTCTTATAACAATCATGATTCGTGGAAGAGGGCGCATGTGCTACATAGCATTCAACTTGCGCTCTAAATCGATCCACGAACAAAAAGAAAAACAGATAGCTTGTGGTAAACGCAAACGTATTGTCGAAACTGTCTTCCTAATGACTGCTTGGTTTGTCCAGATATTCGAGCGATAAAAACCCAAAATCAAAGTTTATATAATTTGATCCCGAACCCATTGGCAACAAGAAATTTGTCACTGATGCTGGTTTGACAAAATTAACGCATGTTCAATTTTTTTGAGGTTCACGGTCAAAAAAGCTAACTAGGCGTGACCGGGAACTGCGTTCAGGCATAGAGAACATATTAGAGGGAAGGATCGAAATATTCAAGGGCAAAACAAATTACGTTGATCGACTCAAAACTATGAAGTACACGTCTTATAGTAGGATGAAGTAAAAATGTTTAGTTGGCACGCCAAATACTTGCAGATCTGTAATGTGAAATGCAAATAAATGCACCTTGGTGTAAATGTTATTTTCTGTCATCGCAAACGGTCTGGTTCGCTAAGACATCACAAGACGTGATACAGCAAACAAGGCACAAATATATTTTCAGCGCGATATTTGATAAAGCGAAGAAATGGAATGCCCGAACGAAAGTAACAATATCATGTAAGAAGAAGAAAATGAAGTCACCAGCTTGTCACTGGTAACAAGAAGTCGCCATCTTGTCACTGGTGACAAGAAGTCAACACCTTGCCGCTGATGACAAGGCACCAGCTTTTCACTGGTGACAAGCGCGCACTCGCACCAAACTACTTAAAAATAACAACCTCGATATATGTAATAAATCTATTTTCAAGCAAGGCAACTAAGCTATCGATTCGCGCCAAGCTGCTTTCAGAAATCGTTCAACCAAGCAAGTCGCGCTTCTGGGCCAAACGACTTCAAATTTCGCTACCAGCGAATATTGAGCACATGCGTCAATCGATTAACGCAAACTGCCAACTCACGCCTACCGGTATCACTAAATACTTCAAGTAAATAGCTCAAAATAACAAGTTCTAGATATAGGTAAAAGTATGTTAAATTCAATTTGGCCACCACCCAAACTGGGCGCAAAAACATGAAACGAAATACAACGTTTCAAACGCAACAGAAGCATTTCTCACGTTTCTCCGAAAAAAATCGCCCTATCATTTAATGCCGCTCTGACCCCCATTGCAATAGAGCAGAAACGACGGTGATAGCACTTCTTCAGGCTTGTGCGGAAATTTTAGGGCCAGAGTTAATGATAATGATAACACGCAAGGTTGGCAGCGATTTTTGAGTTTGTGGAGAGAATTGAAAATGTTTTAGAAACTTTTTGTTCTTGTAAATACTGTTAGTAACTTGGTGACACATAAGTGTTTAGTGGCATCAGGGTATATTATAGGGGAAGTAAATGAGGCGGTGGTCTACCCCCCTCTTTTTTAAAGATGCCGTCGGGCCCACAATTTGAGGATTTCACACTTAGTTTATGCATTGTTTTGTTAAAAAAAGCTTAAGAAGCCACATTTAATAAGCTCTGAAGCAAGTCATATCTTTCTCAAAATAAATCAAAAGTGTGTGCAAATGTTACACGGGGGGAGCCTTAATCATTTGAAATCGAATTCAAGCAATTCACAATGTGAAATGGACTTCGACGCAGAAGCAATTTAAGAGACAAAATAAAAAATTCAGCAAAAAAGTTTGCCTCGGGCTCCTAAATTTTAATATCAACCCCGGGGTGGCACTTGTTTCTAAAGTATATGCACTGTCGCGTAAGAGTTCTTAAACGTTTGGAATGCATTGACGGTTGTCAAGTAACGAACTATCGTGAAAACGAAAAACAGTATTAAAATCACACCAACGTGTGAAAATTTTTGATACCACATAAAAAAGTTTGGTAAATTTCAGTAACAACAGTCGGCAACTGGACATTTGTTTTGCGAACTATCTGGGCTGGTGCCAATTCTCCCAACAATAAATCAAATCTGATTTGCAGAAAGCAGACTTGACATAATGATGCGCTTTATAAAAATAGACTCAATTGCAAGCTACTGTAAATGACGGGTGCGTTGTAGTAGTTCGGTAGCAACCGCAAAGATTCAAAATTGAGAAACACTACCAATGCCATATATCCGCAATAGGAAATGCGTCAATAATAACTGGGAGGACGATTGATGCTTTCGGTCGTCATAATGTTTTCGTCCCACAGAGTAGCAATTGATCAGCAAGCATCAGTAGGTGAAAGTGCATTGTACCAATGCCGCGCAGCAATGGGGTCGGAAGGAGCAGGCAGGGAGGGGACTGATCTCCCTGTATTTCAAAGCGTGTGGTCAAGTACACAGGAAGTCAACTTCAAGTCGAGCCAGGACTAAGTGTTTGTCACAATCTTTAGTCACGTTTTTCAATCTCATCCTATAACAAAGCACCAAACTTTCATCAGCGCACGCTTATGTAATCGATGACAGATACCCAGCAAACTTACGTTCTTCCTTCACTTTATAGAGGAGCGCGTCGGTCAGAACTATCATGCCAGCGTTCTGTGATTCAAACATAAATGTCAGTCAGTTACATTGATCAAGGATTACATCATGAAACAAAAAAGCACACATTTTTGAGAACAAGAAAGCACCACATTGGCTTTTAATTATCTTTCTGGTCATAACTCAAGAAGCGGAGGAGATACATCAAGCTTTTTGACATTGCCGGAACGGATAATACCGCTCACATCTTATGATGTCATTTTGCGCGTGGGTGTAAGTCAAAATTTATCGTTTAAAACATTAAAGCCTCAGCGGCTAATTAAATATGCACTGTTGCAGCTATGTCCAACCCGCGGCCCAGTAGAAGGTTTTGTGCGGCTCAGTTTAGGTTTTCTCTCTAGAATAAGTAGTCTACATACTGACCACCTGGCCCTATTTTGATACTCCTAAATTTGACATTTTTGATGCAGGTGGTCCTCAGTGCCGCTTAATCACGTTTGCACTGCGTGCTGGGACATTTCCATATGTCCACTGACACCTTGGTGCAAAATTTTTCACTAGTTTTCTGATTTCTGCTTTTGTTCCATAGGCGCTAATCTTGCCTATGAAATCACACTTACGGAGGGGTTAGAGGTGCCATACAGTCGTTACCATTGCAAATAGGATTCGAACGCTTTTAGCACATTCGCTTATACTACGTAAGTCATTCAATGTGCGGTTCTGATTAAGATAGTGACATAATTTCTGGCTCAGTAAGCAATTTTGGTTGGACATAGCTGCAATAGTACTACAATTTTAATTAGTAAGACTATTTGTGCATTTAGTCAAAGAAATCATGTAGGGTTGACACTCAATCTGATTACTATCTGTTGCACGTCTGGGAAAAATATTTTCTTAGTGAAACAAACTACGGAAAGCCACAAATCTTTGTGCAAAGCAACATCTTTGCATCTTACGGGAAACAACTTGTATTTAAACCCAAATTTCTAGCTAATTGTCTCACCCAGCTTTCCTATGTAATTAGCTGGAAAGCTTAGGCAACCACTACCAACTTACAATACAGTGAGGCTTAACGTGATTCCAGGAATTCACAATCATAAACGTTTTATGAGATGTCATGCACAATATTTCAATTTCTGCAAATTGGGACATTCTGGAATTTTTCAGATGACAAATCACATATACGACAATCAGTTAAGCTTAACTTATTATCGCTTAATCTTATCGTATGAAACTTCAGCAAACTAAACATCGTAAAAATTGATATCACCCTAAATTTGCTCCTTAAGTTTTAAGACTCCACCCTTGATGATTGTTTGCGTGTATATTACTGAATGTAATAACTCACCGTTTTAAATCAAACACTTTTTGTATCTAAGTTAATATACAAAGCAAAAACCCTGGTTCAAATCAATGAACTGCTCAAAAAATCCGTTTTGGACATACTGCATTTGTTTTGTTGTTTACGCAGGCAGTTTCCAGAATCTACCCCATGCCCCATCATTAGGTAAAGTGTTTGGTGCTTAATAGAAAAGTGGAATTAATACCAAGATTCAGATCTGTGGTGGGTCTCACAAATCATGAGCCTACCTTACCCAGTCACAAGTCATTGATGAGTATCAACTTTAGATAGGATATATTATACGAAAATGTGAAATTTTACTTTAAAGTCATTTACCCAATTGAAGCTCATCACATCACCCGACAAATATTTTCTGTTTTCGTGGAATAACATACATGAGTTTTTGGGAACTAATCATTGCATACCCAAACGGTGACCAATGGGCTCCCTTCGCTTAAGTTTGCCCCCCTGGCTCAAACCTCTAATTACGCCACTGCCAACTGCACTCGTCACATTCCAATCACTCACAGAGAACACTTCTGACGCGTCCCTCGCTCCTGATGGGACAGGATACCACCAACTCCAATAAATGTCGTCCGAATAAAAGTTGTCCGCATTCGAATATCCGTTAATGTCGTTGATAACCTATCAATAGAAAAGAACACATCCTACTTGCAATTGCAGTGGCCAGTAAAACTTACTGCATATTTTGAGCAGAATACAAGTGCAAAAGAACCTGAAGACTACAGAATTTTGTTAAAAAGCCAGCAATTGTTACCAATTCACTATCGTTTTGCCGAAGAAGCCCGGTAACCATGGTAATAATTTTGCAAAGGTTTATTCAGAATTCAAAGCTATTTTAAGATTAGGTCAACATAGCAATCCATTAAACAACTCACCCGTTGTTTGGTGATATCGCTTCCTGATTTCAAGAGAAGCACGCTTTGATCAATTGCCCGCACTCCTACGTAGGCACCGGCTGATGACGTCTGTACGCGAATGCTGACGTCAGTCCCAGCATCAACGACCGTCTCCGACGATTGAACAGAAATCTGAAGTATAGGTATGACGACACAGCACATGTTTCAAAATTTAGTTGGGATTGATTTGAAAGTAAAGCAGCCAATAAAAGTTGAGGGCAAAAGCTTCATCATTGATTAATGGCTGCGCGGTTTGCATCCGGCATGGCTTGACAGAAAACAGCAGTATGGGGCCGTTTACAAATGACGTCACGTATTTTTGCTTAAAAGTCAAACTTATTGTCTCAATTTATCACAAACAACCATATCTCTCTCCAAAAATATCGTCACGTGTTTGGGTTCCCCCATGTACGTTGCTCAAAAACTATCTATTTCTGTCAAAAAACAATTTTCAATTTTTGTGATGAAGGTTTTCCTTATGAAAAGTTTTGATGATACTCTTTCAATAGTCAACTGGAGCACTCTTCTTCACATCGCAATTAGACCAGCAATGGTCTGCTGGAAAGAAACATATCCTTCGACGCAAATGATAACCTACGGTACGTAATTTTCGCCACACATGCCTACAAGTGTTATTACTGACGCAAAAAGTGGGTCTATTTGTGGTGTGTACTTGAATGCTATAGGTTTGTATTACCACAGCAGAACGTATAAAACTAATCCATGAAAAAAGTATAACGGTAGCCCTGTAATTCTTTTACTTTGTTTAAATTTCAATCATAACTTGTTTTCGGCGCAGACAAAAATTGTTGATTTCCGTTGAAACGTGTCTGTGTGGGTGATGAAATAATGGCAACCCTGATGTCTAACAACTGCAAAAACTAACATCTTCCGAAGAAACAAAGCAAAAGAAAGTGAAATAAAAACGTACGACAAAAAAAGATGAAAGCGAAACGTCATATCGCATTATTCAACAGCCTACCTAAAGATCTGCATCCACCGGTTGGACGAGAAGCACGTAACTTAACTCGACGCAATGCTGTTTAGCGCAACCATTATTTCAGAGCAGCAGAAAAGGTGATGTGATACTGCTCATGTTGAAGGAAAATATGGCCCAGTTCCATTTCCTACTAAAACGATATCGAACGTCTTGCGCTGGGCAACGCAACAAAGCTCATTTACAGAAATACGTAGATCGATTCATTTCCCCTAGTTGAGGATATGAGATCATACGAACAGCGTGCACATGGACTGGAATCGCGGGAATATCCTTTTCTGGAACAATCCGTTTGTTGCTTGGACAATGCCGGGTGGTTTCGCAGCATCACCGTTCAAGCAAAATACAGATGACAGGTGGAGCTTGTTTAATCACGCAAAACTTTCTGGACCAAAGGACAATAGAGAACAGACGAGACAGAACCAAACTTTGAATCAAAATTTTCAAGTCTTCTGTTAATTGGTCTTACATTTTGCGATGCTTCGATGCATAGATATCACCCTATCGTTTTTTGAAACCAATTCTTGTATAGCAATATCTATATATTATTCTCAGTAGAGACGGCGTCTCCTCAAATTTAGGCGCTTTGCTAGAGATGGCATCTCAGTTTTCAAAATTTCGGGTAGTTCGAGATTTGTTTCAAGATCGGCTTAAATTTTTCCGGTTCTATATTCTCTTACTTCTTCAGACTGGTTTTAATTTCTTTATTTCTAATTCTTTTTCCAACAAAACCTTCCTTCTTTCAGCGATTGTGCACATTTCGTAGTTGCTCATGGCTTAAACTCAATGCTAGTAAGTTTACAAGATTAACCACAGTCTGCAGTTTTAATTGAACAGGCGCTTTTCCAGCCTCAGCAACGTCAGACCTGTTGGCATTAGATGACGACAGCGATGCATGTTTTCAATGTCACTCATTTAAAAATTTATGCTTCACTGAATTGAGTTGAGATGGTAACCTCATTTCTTTTGGCGCAGATGTTTGTTTCGACTAATGCTTGAATAGCGTGCCCTAATTTTTGATCGCAGTATTTTCGGCTTTCGAGTTGGTTCTTGAGACATTTAACTCTCTTTTGGAAATCTTCAGCTTTTTTCACGTCATTCCATTACTTTGTAACCTCAGTATGACACACTTGGATATGCCAAACATATAAACTTGGAGATTGACTGAAACGATTGATTTTTGTTTTGCATATGATTAAAAAATATCGCCGATGGACTCTGTTACACAATACGAAACAAGCTCTCTTAGTCGCGTTCTTGTAAACATAGAATCTAAAAGTGTCAGCGATGTAACCAATAGTGACAGTAGCCTTTATTTTATTTCTTACGTCAACTGTGAAGTTGTCTGCTTAGCGCTTTGCGAAAGAATAACGCTTGATTTCCACTGCAGCGCAGCTATAGCCGCGGTCTCAATCTTTTTTGTTTGTTTTGGTGTAGTTCGGTGTCAAGCGAAATTTCTGACTTGCGAAATTTCTGACCACGCCATATGCGCACGCACACAGTAATGATATACCTGTGAAAAACGCTGACAAAACTGATGATTAAGGCTTAGGCCCTAAGCTTAAGCCTTAGGAGTTTGTGTTTAGGTAAGTGTGTCGGGTTCGGGTTTGGGTTAACCCCAACTGTTAGGGTGAGAAAAAGAAAAATAGTTGAAGTCTAAGACTAAGTCCAAAAATTTTCTATTGTTAAAGTTATTCCCGTGGTATACCTTGTTGTGGCTACTTGACATCTAACCAAAAAGTTTTGATTTACACAACACACATCAAAAAAGTAATTGCCAAATCTAATTCCTTTATTCTGAGAAGCAAAATAACTGACAAACAAAAAAAGGTCAGAAATTTCGCAGAGGTCAGAAATTTTGCTTGACATCGGAACTCTTCACTCCTACCACAGGAGTGCAACGCGGTGTGTGCAGTGCAGTGCTGCGGGAATGTCGAAGTGAAATCAAATGTTCGAGAAAGTGCGCGCGGCCGTGCGAACCGGCGCTGATGTGGAGCACGCCGTAGATGAGATCGCAGTTGAGTTTTAACTGTGGGAAGGCCAAAAAAACTTTAAACAGCGCTGAATTGCTGAGCAGCCGTTCCAACACTTTCTACAAATAGGTGTATAACAGTGGTTCTTAATCATGGGGCACGTCTCCCCGGGGGGCGTCAATTAATTTGCGTGGGAGCGCGAGACGTTTCTTGCTCAAGTATCTCCCTAATGCGTGATCAATAAAATAAAACTACCAAAAATACATTTGCTTTTACAACTTTTTTTTAAGTCAAGGAGGCTTGAAACAAAAAGTAAATACTGCACCTAAAGGAAGCGTGGTAGAGAAAAGGTTAAGAACTACTTGTGTAAAACTTTCATTTGACTGAGACAAAATGTTTGTCGTCACAAATTCATTTGCTCCGTTCCCCTTCGTCACAAAGCGTAACAAAAGGCACTACCCCTTCTCACGTTCAGGGCGTGACGCCATTTGTGAACGACCGCTATGGCATCTATTCCACAACTATACTAGCAAATAGTGGGTCTTTTAAACAAATCTTTCGTTAACTGTGGTTTTGTAAATATTGTGAGTAACTTCATAGGCGTGGGCGTACAGCAAAAATATGCACAGTGATGTACTGTGTTTGCGCAGGAATCAGAGCAAATGGAGTAAAATCAATCTCAAACGCCTTTCACATACCGATAATACCAATTAAAAAAGACATAAACCTGATGTTCGAGTTCGGTGGAGACAGTCAGTTTCAAATAATCGGCCACGATTTCTCCGTCAGGCCTGACGTAAGAAACAAGTACTTGCACGCCAGGCATCATGTTGTGCGTGACTGAGAACTGACATGTGTGACTCCGGGAGCTGGGTTGGGGCGGCGGAAAACTGAAGTCACTCACAATGCCACCTCTTGACAGAAGCTGCAAAACAACATAAAATCAAGGCATTTGGGGAATCATGAAAATGTACTTCGTATTTTTGATTTACTGTTGAAGCTGAAGAACAAACTACCTGCTGAAGGAAAATTATATAAGGTTTCAAGTTACTGCCATAAACAGTTTTCCCTGAGGCAACAAAAGCCGCTTTAGTTCGCCAACTGTCATAACTCAACCTAAGTACCCAGACACAGTTCTTTTTTAGATTGCGCTCAAACAGCGAGGTGCATATTTCCTTTGCGAGATATAACGTACCATGATTCTAAACTTTGGCACATCTTCGGTGCTCCTGATGCTTATGGACGCGTTGTGATCGGGACGTACATTGCTTTGGCGAGTGGTGACTTGCAAGTACGAGTTTGACGGAGACTCCGCCCTTTTCACGTCCCAGTTGACTGCTTCCATCGGGTTGCATACGCTGGGGCATACCTACATAAGAAACCTTGTGTTTTAACAGGCTCTGATAGGCATTTCTGTAAAGCGAAAACAACGTGCATGGACTAAGGTTCGCGATGAGAAAAGGAAATGGACAATTATTACGACGCACTTTGCTATACCACGGGTCAGGACGTCAATGCGTCTGATCCGAGGCACAAAAAATGGCAAACATCAACAGAGAAAGAAGATTTATACAGATTAATGATAAGAACATTTGAATAATAAACGCCTCTAGGCTCTCCAAACATAAGCCGTACCTTTGAAGCAAACAAAACTCTATGAATTGACGCAAAAGTCACTTAATTATCATTTCTGAGCCGCTCGAAAATTAACCGACTTAAATTGAAACAACCAGCAGGCAGGCTGGGCAGAAACACTTAATTTGTTAATTGATTCCTAATTAAACATAAGCGGTTATATTACGGAAAAACAAACGTAAGAAATGAGATCGTCAAACCCGAACGTACGCGAAACGAAACTCTTCGAAATTCATCGTTCTTCGCCTCGATGGTGACAGCGACTGAACCGTCCGGGTTCATGCCAAACATCTTTGTCTCGCTTTTCATTGGCTCCACCCATGGGCTCGGTGTGGTGACGTCATCGGGAAAACGGTGCGCATAGGGGTAACTGATAAACCGCAATTAAGATCACAAATTGGCAGGCTTGCCCATGGGAATGGGATTCCTATGGGAATCCCATGGGAAACGTCCCATCGGATGGGACGGGACAGCACACATTTGTATTTCCCATGAGACTCAGAAATAGAATGAGAGTGTCAGAATGTTACTGAATTGTCATACTTAGACTATACTTCAGAATTTTAAAGTCAATAAATTTTGTCGTTTTGCATGTCTCTTTGTACATATAGTCCTATTTAGTAGATACTAAACGTAAACTTTCATAAATTTAATAATTTCAATTGAATTGTATTCCATATTAATATCATCAGAATGTAATGGGAATCCCATGGGATGGGACAGGCATAAATTGCTATGGGGTGGGAAGGGAATGGGACAGAAAAATATGTCCCATGGACAACCCTGCAAATTGGAAAACATAAACTTTTTTGGTTGTCGTCGAAAGCTGAAAAACGACCATCAGGGATTTTAACCTGATCAGAGTACGAAGTCGCAAAAATATAAATAACAAAAATATTCAGGGTGCTGTGGTCTGTACTCAACCTGGTAAACGCGACGCAACAATGACAGAGAATGGGCTTACATGCTAAGTGCGAGTAAATTTCGATCCGACTTACTAGTAAAAGATGTCAACGTTTAGATACTCGTTGTTGCGGTCGCTTTCCGTTAATAATTTCCCGTCTTGTTCGGTGACTTTTAACTGAAAATATTTTCAGACGTAGAAATAAATTCGTCATAGGTTACTTTTTATTCACTCAACTACAGCAACAAGCACCTGCATTAAACCTTTACTTTTACATAACACCAATTTTTATTTTGGGCATTTATGATGACAGACGATTTGGACGTTTTCTCTGTTGCACTTGGATATATGGGCATCACAATGATGTTTTCCAGGGGGAGCCACTAGGGGATTTTTCCAAAATTTTTCTAGGGAGGGACCGAAAGTGGTGAAATTTTGTTTTTCCCGCTCGAAACTGGGAAAACAGCGTTTTTGCTGAAATGTTCAAAATCCAGGGGGCCAAGGCCCCCTGCCCCTCTCTTCCGACGCCCATGCTTGGATATATAGTCGATGTGAGAGCAAAATATATCAAATCAAAGACATTTCGACCACACAAATCAATTATTTAATCTCATTCTGCGAACTTGCAGTGTAGTAAATACGGTTACTTGTTGAAATGCGTCAACTGAACACAAATTTGCACCAAAACAGCTCAAAAGATGCGAAAGTTGTCACATGGTTTGTTGTCAATCCGTGGTTAAAATAGCACTGAAGCCCAGCATCACTTACATAAGCCGTGTACGATAATCCTGGTTTGATAGTGTTCGGTTTGTACAGAGCTTCTACTTTAATTTTGCTTTCCTTGACATCAACGCTAACAGTTTCGTTGAAAGTGACTCCAGTCACTTCTTCGGTGACGCTGCCTCTAACGGTGATTTTCCTATCGCTGCCTCCATCCCACCCAAGCAGCTTCTTCACATCATCCAATGGAACAAATATACTTACGTCGCCATCGAAATTCTTGAAAAAAGAAACAGAAACTAAGCCGAGGAAAAGTGAAATCATAATCATTGAAGTTCTCACACATTAAAACCTAAATCAAAATTATTGTGTTCATTATCCTAATATCTTTCTACATCGCTCGTGAACATAAATAATGGAATCCGTATCATGACGGACTTGCCAAGTCAGAACAGAGCCAAGCGTCACTCGCTGCGTAACTTCGAACTGCATGGTTGCCTCAATTAAATTTATTGAACTATTTCACTTTACTTTGCAATGCCTTATAGCCAATGGCGTAAGTGACGGGGTGGGGTGGGGCGAGCCGCCCCTTCTGGCAAGCTAAATGTAAAAACCGGGCCCCCTTTAGTTGACATTTTGACATTTGGTATTCCTTAATTTGTTGTTTTTTGTTTGTTTTTTTCGGGGTGTTTTCGTATTTTTTTATGGAGTATGGATATCCACGACATCCAGAGATTCACTCTCATTTCTTAACCCTTTTCCGAGTTTTGGCTAGTGGGCCCCCTTCAGCTAAGCTTTGCCCCCTGGCTCAATTCTCTAATGACGCCACTGCTTATAGCAATGGCTATTAATTTCCATTGTTTACGCAACCTAATTTGCAAAACTTTATAACGTGTAAAAAGCACGCGATGACATGAAAGCACGCAATGACCATTTTTGCGAATAATAAAAAGAAATGAATAGTCAAAAGAATTGGATTGTTTTAAACTTTGAGCAACTGTGGGCTATCCGCTTCACGGGTAGAAAAACTCACGTGTGGGTACAAGAATTGTTAATCATGACTTGCCTATAAAGAAATATCAACAAAAACAAAACGACTTAATTTGTTTTCGGTTCCAGAAATCTTGGCTTAAATCTTTAGAAATTTGTTTCGTAGCCTTTCGAATCTATTTCGCAGCCTTTCACATTGAGTGCATCAAAAAAACTCATATCAATGAAAAATAATACTAAGCAAACCTCAAATGAATGCTCGATGCCCCATTGATCGCTGTTTAAACCAAACCCGCGGTTGGAGTAGTACACAGGCTGAATCCAGGCAAAGCCAAGGGACATTGATACTGTTGCCTTCCCTTTCACGGGCTTCCCGTAAGTGTATCTGTCAGAACATTTCTTGCAAACATAACAAATACGTCCCTGGCTTATTTTTTTTAAGAAAAAAAACAAATGGTTAAAAAAATTTTTTAAGACACTTTCAATAGCAAACCAATAAGACACAGTTAGCAAACAAGCAAACTACTCACGTTCCTTTTACTGTAATTACGAGTCCAGGTGAATCCGCATGAATGAAGGAGGGAACATCAATTTCTACCTTGAACTTCGGAAGTTTGTAAAATTTCACTTCAACCTCGAGACCTTTTTCGTAACCCTGACAGGCACAGATATGACACAGCACTGGATCAAAAGAAAAACACCACAAAAACAGCAAAGAGACAAAAGCATATTTACGACAAAAACAACGTGACAAAAAATGTGCAGTAATGTGTCAAAATCATTTTTGTCTGGACATGAAATCAGCAACTTTTGCACGCTGATAAATGAAGTCAATAGAGCCATTAAATTTTGTCAGCAAAAAGAATATTAATGTAGTTTTGTTGCAAATGTTCGTGTTTTCGTGATTAATTTGTTTTAAAAAGAATTGCAAGCTTTTCGATATTTATTGTTCTCAGTATCAAATCACAACAAAGTAAGAAACTGGGTTGCGCTGCACAGCTAAGCAATACTTAGGCTCTGCGCTAAACATACATGTTAAAGTTTGTGAAGACTTCTCATGCCATAGCCACAAAAACATCTGGTAGACGGGATTCGACTTTCGTGAATATACGACGAAATAACTTGAGCAAAATAGAAGCAATGAAAACACTGACAGAAAGTCTTAGCTTGAGAATTAAACAAACATTTTCAACGCAGTGTCAACTTAGATCTGACATAGATAAATGGCTGACCTCGCAGTTACAGCAAAACTGACACTAGCAAGTTTTAAGCTGCAAGCTTTGCAAGCATTACGACCCATTCAATATTTGGAAATATAAAAAATAAGAAAAAACGTACCGAAGCGGTGAAAGTAGGTAATGCATATCAAGAGAAATAGCAGCGTCACAAAATCATTATGTGGATTATTTTGGAAAGGCGATGAAATCAACACATTTTCGCACCCTGATCAAAACCTTTCATCAATCATAAGTTTTTGTCAGCAACGAAAAAATTTAGGATGTTTTTCTACCAATTTCCTGTGTCCTCACGTGGACAGTTCTGAATAAAATTATCTAGCTTTTCATTATTGATACGCTATAACTCCAAGCATTATTGACGATAATATCCTACTGCTGACAATTGTCGCTTGGAAAACGTACAAACGACGGCTGCTAAACTTATCCAAGGTTGTATGCAAATCACTTCGCATTCGTAAATCCTAGATGAACGGTCGATATCTCCTCTGCACCTTCGTCGAAACTGACACATTTTATTTGCTCTCCACAAAATTATTCTTGGACCATGGCCTACATTTTTAGCCAATCTAACCCCTATACTCTTCCGTGACCTAATTAACCACTCTCTGCGACGTGGTATGAACGTTCAACTTCCGTCATGTCGAACCGCATTGTTTCATTGTTCATTTTTCCTAAAAGCCTCAAAACTGTGGAATTCTCTACCTACATCTGTTAATCACTAGGACAAGCTTTGTTTCGCTCTATGAAAAGTCGCATCAAGTATAGCATCTCTGTGGCGTGAATCCGCGAGCTACGACCTGGTTATGTATGCTTCATGTACGTCACAGTCCATTGAACCCAGACTATAAACCCTATCGCTTATGCTCGTGTGGCCTTTCCAAGACTGAGACTCAAATTTTGCTGGAATGCGACCTAACCAGATCTTCACGTCAGACTGTGTTAAATTCCATTATAAATATTGTTTTGAATGAACAGGTTTTCACATTATCTCAACTAAACGGACTCAAGCTACACAGAATCGTATTCCCTTGCTTGGCCACGTTAAACTAAAACGCCTTTCCACCTTGCAAATTATGTGATGCAGTTTGTAACTTTCTCTGAACAGGTTTGGCGTAATTGTAACGATTACTATTTCTTGCGTTGGGAACCTAACATTCTTTATTAACGTTCTATTACCGATTTTTTGAATCTTTATATATTAATGTATTTTCTTTACATTTTCATGTAGTAATATTTTGCCATTATAACATATTGCACTGGTACTGGCACATGACATTCCAGGCTGTGGCCTGCGTTCTTTTGCCGTTAAAATAAATAAATAAATAAATAAATAAATAAATAAATAAATAAATAAATAAATAAATAAATAAATAAATAAATAAATAAATAAATAAATAAATAAATAAATTCATAAAAGTGTTTTCTAAGCGTTGAGGCATCTAACTGGGGACTGTCATTTTCCCCCCTATGCTAGGCACATCAGCTATACATTAGTACTCGAAATTTTCATTATATCTGATGTCTAGTTGAATTTCAAGTACTAAGGTTTTTGTTGATCCAAAGTCACAAAAACTCTGGATATTATGATGCCTTCACTGACTCTAACGCAATCAGTCAGCACGTTATAGCCAACGTTACCGCAAAAGAAAACAATATGTGCCTTATATGTAAGCAGGCCCATAGGCAGATTTCAATATTTGATGGGGCACAATCCATTTTTAGGGGGGGAGATTTTTGCTTTTACCATATGTTTAAAACAAATTTTTCTGGGCGGAAATATTTGGCAGGGCACTGCCCCTGAATGCCCCGCCGCGGCTACGGGCCTGTATGTAAGTCTTCAGACAGTGTTTCCAAAGTAGGGGCGGCGAGTCAAACCTTGATCAGGAGAACTTTCCACATAGTTCACCAGGCGCCACTATGGCTTCAGATTTTGGTGGATCAAATTATGTCATTTTAGCAGCAATGACCTGCAATAAATTCATAAGTAAGACTATGATTTATGATCGAAGGCAGATTTTTGCTCCTTCACGTAGACCTTCGCCACCTTTTCATGTGACTGCAGCGAATCCGAACACAAAGCCGTTGCAAAGAGTATTTCCACTTCAAAACCTGCAAAGGAGACTTTCTGCTTCAAATAGCAATGTTGTAGTCACATTACTCTGGGTATGCCCCTTTCCATGTCGAAGTGCTTCTGCGTTTTGGATAGTTACGTTTGAATGTATCGCGTAAGACAATTCGGACAAAGGAACACGTTTCTGGTTTCAAGGATAGTTGGGTTATATCTCCACCTAAAGTTTTTTCCCGCATGCTCGTGATTTTCCGGTATCTTCCTTACTTCGTCACCCGACAAATATCGCAACTCTCTGCGCGATATGCCTGGATTTTGCAAGCTGAACTGTATAGTGAAAATTTCGGAAGGAACGCATGGCCCTTGGCCCTTCATATGATTAACATTTTTAAAAAAGGTGCGAAACCTTCTCTAAAAAAATTCATTGTGTAGTTCATCACTGGAATGTCTGCAATGTTTATCATTTGTTGAAAACCTTAGACTAACCTTTAAGAAGACAAGGTGAAGTCATTGAGCACTTTCCTTCAGAAAAGTCCACGAGACTTAAAGTCGCTGTTGCAAAAAACAGGATCCACCAGATAGTCTTCATGGTTGCGCTTGTTTTTTTTTGCGATGCACATATATAACTGTGGCAAACAGAAAATCTCCTAGATGCTGAAAAACAAACATCAACACATTTCTATAATGTGGAAATAACTGGTGATCAGTTGACGATAGAAGGCAGGAAAGCGCAACAAAGCCGTATCATCAGGTGCAGCGGTCTTGAAGATGTAATTAAATCCCGATAAAAATCCAACGTCGATATGTTGCTGCACTGAAGTGAAACTCTCTTGATTTTAAATGACAGTGCCGAAATATATTCGTGTGTTTTCTTTGTTTCCAAAACGTTATAACGTGCAATTGCAACATATGGTTGGTTGCGAAAGTTATTTATTGAATTCCAAATCGGTGAGAACAAAATATATCAGGAAATTAGTGTCAGTGTCTAAGGAACAATGTTTGCACAAAATATTGGAATGACTTGTGGGCTCTTAAATTTGATAATTAGTTACCCCTAATCTTAATATAGCATATTTATTTTTAACCACAAAATGACTTTGCAGAGAAACTAGAACCTCCATTTTTGGTGGACATGGAAAACCATAAACGGAAGCAGCCGCAGGAACACTCGAAACACCTCAATGTTTCATCAAATTCAGATAGTTCAGCAGGATCCACATATCCATCTAATGATATTGCAGGTTTTGTAGAAAGATAGGGAAATAGTCTGAGTATTGTGAACGTGGAAAAGAAAAGTTTTTTACTGGTTTGGTGATTGTAATATTAATGTTTACATGTACAGTAATAACACTGCACACAACTTCCTTTGAGTAACGTGCAATGTATAAGTGCCATCAAACGATCACATTGCTTACAATGTTAGGTTACATCAAAAACATTCGTTGCTTGACCATTTTAACTGTAATAAGTTCGTGCATGAAACACAGCCTGAGACAATTCTTTTGTGATATTACCACTACCATCTTACCTTTCTTTTATCTAAAACTGTAACCAAGCAAATGAATTAGCTGAAAGTATACGATGATGCGAATGATTTCAACCAGAAAAGCTTATGAATCAATCACGTGGCCAAAAATTGACAAGAAAAATTTGCAGGTAACTATTCGAATCTTTATTGTCAACATTGACAAAGCCTCTTTATATCACAAAGCACCGCTAAGCAGATTTATCAGGAAATTGACTAAGCCCATGTCGAACCATGGAATGTCAAAAGGTTTGTTGAAATTATTTGAAAACAAAAACCAAAACCTGTGCAGTTAAACTAAAGCACAAATATGTATTACTGGATGAGTACCAGCACAGTTTTGAAATGCTTTTTGAAACGATACATTTATCCATGAAAACAAGCAAACATAATGTCAAACTTATTCACAGTAGTGTGTAAATAAATGAGTCAATCTACATCTGAAGCTGTTCAAGTCTGGTTTTCTTTCATCGTCAAAATGTTTGTTTAAACATTTCGTAGCTTACCGTGCGGAATGTATATCAACATTGAAAAGCAACGATGTGAAAGCAAGCGGCAAACACGGGGAAGGAATTGTTTGAATTTTATTTTTACGCATATTGCTAGAGCATTGATACGAGATGGATGTCACTGCTGTTTCGGTTTAGCGATCCAGCATTCCTGGCTCTGTCGCATGTGTCGCACCACAGAGAATGACACACACCAAGTTAAGGTTCTTTTTTTGCAAATATATTTGGCTAGCGTATAGCCTCTCATAAAAATTTTGTTTTCGAGATAATGCACTAATTAATGCCCGTTTCTTCAAGTCACACTCTGTCGCAAGTTGCCACTGCACACATCTGTTTTAATACCAACAATGGATGAACGAAATTGATTAACTTGTATGCCAGAAACTTTGAAAGTGACACAAGCTCAAATGTAAAAGCAAAAGTATTGTTTCAACATGCAAAGCATCTAGACCAGAGGTTCCCAAGTATTTTTTCGTGCGAGCCTTTTTCCAATATCTGCACGTTTTACGCGCTTCTATACCATCGATTTCCGTATCTATTGTTTGCATAAGGTAGACTATATCTTACAACAAGAAGGAATTTTACAAAGACCTACTATTCCATCTATTCACTGTAAAATATTTTCTCTGTAAAGTGCAACAACGAAATTTAACGCTATGGTTGATGGCTTTATGAAGAAAGTCTCGTGATAGGGTACGTTTTCTGCCAGGTCCATTACGAAATATTTTTTTATTCACTGCCATTTACCGTCTGCTACAGTATTTAATGTTGATATCTTCTCTTTACAAGCGTATCTAGACGAAAAAATACGCAGGTGTGAATGAATCTCACTTAAAAGTTGCAACTTCAGACCAGACCCGAAAATGAAACACAGAAGTACCAAAATAATTTGAAAGAAGCGTAACGAAATGATAAACCCAGTCTGCACCCAAGTCAGTCTGGCAAAACAGGTGCGTGGATGGCTAACAAAGTAAGTTTTCTGAAGCGTGACTCATATGTGGCAGTTGCGAAATCCGGTTGTCTTGCAAATGAGCGTCAGTGAGTCGGTTTCTATACTTGACTTGATGTACACCATGCATGAAAATGTTGCTTCACACACATACGTGGACCCAAACTGAACAAGAGTTTTTGTAGCTTCATTTTTCAAACATACATACTTCTTTGGTGCATTTAACCAAACCTAGCTAAATCGGAATCCTCAAACTGAATTTTTTGGTTTTCATCTGCCTGCAACTCTGCCACCTCTAACGACAAGTCACCACAAGCCTCAGCATCAACTCGAAATGGAAACTGAACATGTCGATACGACACCTCTTCCAGTTTAGGGAAACGTTCTTTGAAATTTGCTTGCAAATTCGTCAAGTATTGAACGAGGTCTTGCTTTACACTTGCAAATGACATCTCACTATCGTTTGTTGCAAAAAATTCCTTGCAATGCGGAAACAAAACAAAATCACCAGTTTTTTCTCGCGTGACGAAAATAGCCAGCTTGTTAACAAAAGCACAAAGGGACGTTTGCAGTTCAAATACCGATTTGCCTCGACCATGCAATGAAATGTAATCAGCTCATGCCGTTTCTCAAAAACTTCAGTGTTCTCTCTCGCGCAAGGCGAGCAATGAACCAATCATCTAAAAAAAAGTTGCATTTTCATTTTTTTTCGGTTGTGCAGGAAATCGTTTACTTCATTCCTGAGGATAACACTCTCTTTAGTGTACTACCGCGTGAAATCCACCTTTCAGCCGTGTAAAGTAATAAAGTGCTGTGCTCTGCATTTTCAGTGGAGCAAAGATCCTTGAAGACTCGGCAGTTCAAGTCTCTGGACTTCACAAAATTAACCACTTTGATTACTACCTGCATCACTTCATTGGACTCAGACGAAAGCTCTTTGGAAGCCAAAGCTTTCCGGTGAATGATGCAGTGTTTGATGTGAATGTGAGGACATTTTCTTTGAAGGATACCTCGAAATCCAATATTTCTTCCAATCATCGATGGAGCGCCGTCGATGCAACACTCTACAACACGACCCCAATCAGACTGATTCTCTGTGAAAAAAGTATCCACAGCGCTACAAATATCGTTCCCTGCCGTTGTCGAATGCAATGTCAAACAACAAAGAAGCTCCTCTACTATGCGACCTCCACATGAAAATTTGACACACACTAACAACTGTGCTTCTGACGAAATATCAGTGGACTCGTCGATGACCAATGCTGTGTAAGGTGAAGAACGAAAATCTTCGTAAATCTGTTCTCTCAAATCCTTCCCCGTACTTTCGATTCTGCGAGTTATCATATTGTTACTAAGAGCAACTCCAGTAATGGCATCTCTGACCGTCTTCTGAAAGACCTCACCTTCAACTATCTCAACGAAAATCTCAAGCACAGGCTTTGTTAGGAGCTCACCCTCCACGTATGGTCGTTTTTCTCTAGCAACAATATAAGCTGCCTTGTATAAAAATAACTCAAGTCGTTGCTTCTTTGTGATAGATTGCCTCAAGAACGCTTGGCACTTTGTCAGTTGTTCAAAGTGCTGCTTAAAAATACACTTCCTTCCCTCATCTGTTAGTGAAGCCACATCTCTGCGAGTATTCATGCGTCTCAACAATTTGTTCGGTGTCTGTGATTCTTCCGGGATTTCTTTTCAGCGCATTACACAAATTGCTTTTACAAATATGTCCGCAACTCCAAATCTCCCCAAAAAGACCCATCTACTGATCGTTTCTGTTTCTTATATGACTGTTTCGTTGGCCTACAACTCGATCCCGCTTGAATCGAACTATCTATAGTGCGAAAAAACAAAGCAAATTTTCTATAATTCTACGGGCTGTGCACATGATATAAAAAAGCTTGAGGCTTAATGCCTTCCAAAAATAAGCGAAGACCACAGGCAAACTTTACAGTAACTCATGCATCTCAGAAAAGTGTATAACTGCCCACATTCATGTCAAAACACGCAGAATCACCTGCTTTTCAATATCACCCACAGCTGATCTACCCAACGTTTTCAAACAACGATTCGATGAAAAAACTCAAGTAGGCTACTATTAAAGATGCTGTATAGACCGCTTGTTTGAGTAACAAAAAAACTGTGAGTAAAAATCAAATCTAAAATTCTTGCACTCTGCTGCAGCACTGAACAACGCTGTCAGGTGAGCCAAGTAAGGCGACAGAGGATTCCTATCCTCAACCACCGGTGTTGCCACTCTGTTATTACTTAAAAGTAGTAGATTCATGATAAAAAAAGACAATAGATTCACAAACCAAATGCGAGATTACAAAAGCAAATTAACACGCAGTGAAAATGCCCAGAAATGGGTTGCAAGGCCAACCATAGACATTGTGCAAACTCATTGAAAACCAGAGACAAAGAAAACGGGAGATAGCAGCAATGCTGGTGTTTGTACAGGTCACTGAACTTTTAATCGATTGAATTCCAACCAATGCATAATCTTTGTCTCTGAATAGAGCATTGTTCGAGATAGCATAGTTTCCTAAACTGAATTCCATGACCGCTGCGCAGGGTGTGCGCGAAGATATGAAAACAAATTGAAACGTCGAGCATGTAGGTTGCACAGCATGCTCACTGTCACAAATAATCATGGTTATGATACATAATTCAAGTGATTGCGAGATCTACTGCAGAAAAAAATCATTCAGTGATGTTTAATTTTTGTTCCATATGCACCCGTTAGGCGAAATGAAACGAAATATGCGATTGTGGTCTGTCTGTGAAAAGCCCACTCATGGATTGCCTCTCTGTCTGAACAATTTGGGAAAGCCTGCTCTAAATAATTTGGTTATCTGTAAGCGCAAGCGCGAATATTATTTATTTACGGTAACAAACGCTTTATCAAATAATACATCAACAATGTTGATTTCCAATTTGTGCATCAAATTTGCAACCTGAAAATTGTTGACAGATTTTGTTTTTGGAAGGTGTTTTGTACAAGGGATCAGCATCCAACATACTAAAGAAGAAAATTTGAAGAAATGCTTGAGAATAATTTTCAATCCTTGAAGCTTTGATTCAAGCTTTGATTCAAGCTTTGATTCAAGCTTTGATCCCGCAAGAAATGTACATAATGAAAATGAGAACCATTCAAAAAATATAATCAGATACTTTCTCAACTTAGCAAAAATCCTGCAAGCCTACAATGTTTGGTTTTTCATTTGAACTAAGCCTGGATCGTTTTTGAAATTTTGACATAATTTGTATCCGAATCATTTGATAGTGTTCACTTTCGGTTTGATGATGACAATCAATCTATTATATTTCTCAAGTTTATATTGGGGATAGATTTACTCGTTCGTTGTTGAGATTTAGTACATTTTGTCTTATCTCAGGGTGATATGTCAAAACTCAACCATTAATTTGCATTCTGTATTTCCTGATTCACCCATTGGGCAAGTTGCAAACCGAGCATTTCTGACAAAGTGGTTGTTTCTGTTTCATTAATATTTTGGTTGATTTCACGCTTTAATAGTTGATTTTACGTGTGCTGTTGGTATGTTCCATGCTGATTCGATGCACGTTGGTGTGACCTCTAGTACTTAGACTATATTCCGACCTCTTCATGTCAGTTGAAAGTTGGTACTGCTTATTCATGGAGCACGTTTGCTTCTGCAAACACGCTATGGTCGATCTGATACTCCGTCAAAAGCTTAAGCAAATAACGTTTACAGCGATGTGTCACTACATCTGGAAATGCCCAATGAAATAAAGTCGTGTAAGCTTTTTATTTGTCTTGCTTCAACTTAGCAACACAAATTGTCAATGGCTTATTCGGGAGAGGAGACGAGCGCACGGGTGTCTTGAGAGACACAATAAATTTCAATCTTTTTAGTGCTGATTTTCGTTCTTGCTTGGTCGCACGCAACGGAAAACCGATCAAATGCGTGCTGAAAACCCTGTTGAGAAGATTCACACATGCAGTACCAATTCGCCCGCAAAACGTAAATGCTTCATCCTGCAGTTCCCAGCAGTGACACACTCGCCGACAGGTCTGTGACTGTTTATCCCATCTATGTCCAACCTGCCGCCCGCATGTTACCCAGTCCAAGGTTTTGTGCGGCCCAATTTAAGTTTTTGCTGTAGTAAAATATCCTAGATACTGACAACCTGTACTTACGTTGGTAATTTTGAATTCGACATTTTTATGCAGGTGGTCCACAGTTCCACCTTATGACATCTGTTACCAATGTAGTTTGAATTCGGAGGTTTTCAATATATTAGCTGAAGCTAATTAATTTGCTAAGATCAAAGAAAGCAAGTCAATGTTCGGCCCCCATTAACTAATATGTTATTCAATGTGCGGCCCTGGTTCAGATAGGGACACAATTTTTGGCTCAGTAAGCCATTTGCGTAAGACATAGCTGGTCTGTTGTGCATGATTGCTCATGTACGTTCAATGGGTGTGCACTCCACTAACGTTTTTTGCAACGTCCTGATCTAACTGACGCTTGACTTGGTGTTTTATTGCGGTTTTGACGAGGTCGAGTGGCATTTGCCGCAGATATTGCAAGCATGTTTTTCCAGGTCAAACTACATCCAAGAGATTGGGATTCTCTTTGCTTCCTATGGTGGCAGATTTGCGGTCTATCGCAACCGCCGCAATATTACCAAATGATGATGCAATTATTCGGAGCAAAATTATCCCCAGCGTGAAAACTGAAAACCACTTTATTATTTGTACAACTCGGTTGCCCCACAAACTCGGGCTGAAGAAGCAGAACCCAGGCCTTATAACAAGCGTTTCAGCCTTTACCTGTGTGAAACAAAATTTTTTCAACTTTTTATGCTCGATACTGATGCTGCAGATTCCCAGTTGTCATGTGCCCATCAGTGACGGATCTCGAGCAGGCATTTGGGGTGGGGGCAGTGAAATAAGGGGGCGCCACAAAGTCTTCTCTTGTTTGAAAAAAACAACTATTCATGCAACAATCGTTGGGTATCACACAAAAGTGGTTGCCTTTTCTATGCCAAGAAAATGGCTATCTTTCTTGGTACAACTGTGAGATTTGAGGAAATTGCCACAGTTAAAAATCGACTTTTATCATTAATTCACGAAACGTTTGAAGCATGTCCAAAAAGACTGGTTCTATTTTTCACAAGCTACACCTAACTGAGAACGCTATGGGTATCCCAAACAATCTTTATATCTACAATAAGTGTTTGAAAGATACACACTAAGGCAGTGGTCCCCAACCCTTTTGTAACGGACGATCGGTCAATGCTTGGCAATTTTATCGCTGCCCGCGAGTACTCTTGCAAGCAATTCTGTTGGTATGGGACGAATCGCCAAATCACATGCTCAGAAACCGAATGATGTCATCACCAGTATACATTTTGTAATTTCGCGGCCTGGGGATTGAGGGCCGCTTCCCTAAGGCATGCTCCGCACTAGTGTTTGACGCTGTTTTAGATATCAGCACATCGGAAAAAAAACAATGTCTGAAACGTATTCCAAACTGTTTAGAAGCAGAGGGGTTATTCTTATACGTGACAACTCAATGTCCAAGCTAGGATCCGAATAAATAGCAAAATGACGATCACATTTCCAGATGAATCTTGTGCCGTATCACTGCACATGAACAGCATATTATTGCTGAAGTGGCAATTCAAAAACAAACAAATAAACTAAAGACGTTTGCTACGACGTTAATCCCAGTTTAGGTAGCTCTGCTGGCTATCGTGAAAAACAATCTCATAATCGCACGATAGGTTCACACTGCGCCTGAAAGCATATTGCCCTAAAATACATTTAACGCCTCTAATATAAGTAGAATCTCAATCAAATGTTTAACACTGTCTTACATATTTCGACATTGGACTGCTGATGTGAAGAAAAAACATCAATCTCAATAGTCCAGATTATGAAGAAAAGGTGTGAGATGGTTCAAAAGAATTAAGGGCAGTCGGGATGACACCATCAAATTCACAGTGAATACCTCCAAATTCAAGCTCTAGTCTCTCTGATAAAGTCAATTTCCAATTTTGTGTTTACTACTACGAACTCCCCAAACAAGCTTTAGCCACCCCCAGTGTAGTTGATCTGACGATGGAACAGCTTCCATCCAGGCCGGCAAACACACGTCAGAGACAGCCTAATAACCATTTTAAAGTATGAAACGCAGCCAACACCACAGATACCAGTGAAAAAGTTAAAAGTTGCATTGTTTTNAACCTGCTTATCTACTCAAATTTATGTGATTTGCGTGGAATGATCTAGNAAAGGGTTTCCAAACTTTTAGTCCGAGGGCCAATTAAGGTAATACAGAACATGTCGANGGTCGAACGTCTTACGTAATGTGATTGTTTCGGGTTAAGTTATATTCTGTCAAATCAACAAACTTTCGTACATTTATTAATTTTTATCAATGACAAACTTTCTTCGCGGGCCGTGGTTTAGAGACACTTGATCTACCCAATAAGCTACGCATTTTGCCGTTAGTTGCAGATTTCCCTAACCATATCAAATGTTTCTTTTCGTGGCAGACCTTATCTGTTTACGGGTTTTCACTTGCAACAAGAGGATCAAGTAAAAAAATATGGCCATCAGTCACTGTTGCAAGGTGCGTAACTAGGGGTGGCGATAGGCGTCGTGCTCCTCTCAAATTTTTAACTGCAAATATTGAAACGTGGAGAAAAAATTGCCATGACCGCATACAGCCAGTTAATCATTCCACCAAGATGTGGATAGTTGGTATTTTTGCCGAAGTTTCTGCGATAGATCTGACTGCTGAGTGAGCACCATGGTTTGTTGCGGCGCGTCGCAGTACCACGTTGTAATCATTCAATGCAACGCTGCGCTGTCCCGGTTGACGGAGTGAGGTGTTGCAGAATTGCATTGTTAGATCATAATTTCTAGAGCTACCGGAGCACGTTTTTTTTCGCTGAGACGTTTCAGTCGTTTGTGCCGTAGTAGTGTCAAAACTCCTCGTTACGGTATTCACTAGCCTACTATTTAGGACATTATGTCCGAATAATTGACTGAATTTTTTCATTCTTCAAAATCATTCGGTCTGTGACCGAAAATAGTAGTCACGCTCAGCGCATTTTTGTCAGAAACCGGCAAGGTGTTTACTAACGCATAGGGGCGTAGCGAGGGGTTCAAGGGGGGCTCAATTCAGGCGCCAAATCATTATGAGGGCGCCGAATCACTGCATACGGAGCGGAAAAATCCCGACAATGTCACAAGTACTTTCTTCAGTAGAGCACATTTGCTTCCGAAAGACCTCAGGTTCGAACATGGGGGCGCCAAACTTGTTTCTTGCCCTGGGCTTCATCTAACCTCGTTACGCCCCTGCTGACGTAATAATGTTGCTATAGCTTTTCACACGCTGCACTATGGTTCAATCAGGGTCATTAGTTCCGACAAGAAACTCATCCACTTGCCTTGGTGGTACAAAACTAAGACGCAGGTGTAGTGCGGAGTTACGGACTGGATTGATAGCAGACTTGAAACTTGTTTTTCGTTTTGCAGGCTTGCGTCAGTTCTAAGTTTTCCATATTCACTTCATTTCTATTTTCACTACTGCTTTTCCTTTCAAAGCTGCCAGCAAGCATTACAAAACGAGCTCGTAACAAAAACAGATCAATTTTGCACAGCCCAACTGGAAGTCCAGAATTGTGTAGAAAACGAAAGAGATCGTGTTCATGATCGCTGGGCAGTTTTCACGCAGAATAGAAATAAGGGAACAGGAGTTTTATTAAAAAAAACAATAGCATTGTTGATTCTAGTCGGTAAGATGCTGGGTCAGAGTCTGGCACTTAAATACCGAAGTTCAACGCGGTGTAAAGCATTGCTTAGTTTCGACTGAGTATTGTTTTCTCTTTGCTTTTACGGCGGAAGGCACCGAAAAGGGGCGCATTTTCATCAGAGGGGCAACATTTTGAGGGGTCGCCACAGTGGATGGGACAGTTGCCTCAAACTGCCTCCCTGGATCCGCCACTGGTGCCCATTTTGGTGAATAGACTTTACGTGCAACCCAAAAAATGTCGGTCAAAACCAACCCTGTTGCGACCTAAAAACACCTGCGTTAACACAGAACAGGCTTTGCCGCTGCTACGTGTGTGAAACAAGCATTTTTTAAACTTAATTTTTTTTACGTGTGCTCCCGCCACCTTTGAATGCATCAGAATATGGTCTTGTACAGACCGACAATAAGGCTACTGACGTAATTTCGAAATCTTTCATGTATTTTTCGCGTTGTTTCGGTTCCTACTACACGTGTTTATTGGGAGGGATATGTGTTTGGTTTTGCAATAATGAAATTTTTTCCGTCATAGAACAAGTTAATTTTTTATGGTTGGGTTGAGAAATAATTGCTGATTCAAACACGTGGCTTTGCTTCGGAAGCGTTTATTGCTAGTAACGGCGTTCATTTTCAATTAGACCTGAGCAGGTCAAATCACCCACACTGAATCTGCATGCATTAGTTGAAACGTCTGTCCAAAGATTCATGTATTAGCATGGCACCACATTTGGTCCACTTGTCGTTTGCCGCGTTTCACTTATCAGTTTGATAAAATGAAGCACAACGTTTTGTTGAAGAAACACAGCTCAAATGCACAGCCAACCAATCGCAGTGAACAAGTTACGACAGAGATATGCAAATGATTCAAAACGGCAATGGAAACTCCTTGGTTAATTTTTACAACCAAATTGCACTANGTTAAAAAGCTCGTGAAATATCAGTTGGCTCNTGGCAATTTACAGATTCATTATAGNAAACCAATTGAGTGTAAAGTAATACGTTAAAAANGCCTAGATGGTTCAATGTGCTTGTTGTTCNCACCTGCTGAGAAAAGCTGGATTTACAATAAAGCTGTTAATAAATTGATTATGTCCGCAGCAGTGTTTTGTTTTGTTCACTAATGACTTAGGACCAAGCTACGATCAAACATGGCCGTTGTCATATTGTTGTACTTAATCACAGGTTTCAAAAATGTGCAAGAATTCACAAATATGTACCGAACGTATCTATTGGAAGAATGAAAAAATGGGCAGGAAAAGCAAGCAAACATTTCAGAAATCTGTAATGAATTTTGCAAACAGCGCGAAAGCTTCCAAATTTGTTTTCTTTTCTAGGAATTTTGCAG
>JGI24159J19872_10000652_pt1 | contig 33001 bp, 25 predicted proteins | sample Ectturendosymbi4_FD_19872 | JGI IMG/M metagenome (IMG submission 19872) | reverse complement strand
AAATGATTTGCCTTGAACTCATATAATACCTTGCTCAGGAAATAAGATGTGAAAGCTGTTTCTAGTAAAGTTCAGGTACCACCATTGTTGCGTCAGCGTCACAATACCAACCTACTAGAAATTCTAACCGGAATGCCATACCGGCAATAATTCTTCTACCGGAACGTCGTTCCGGGCTGTTCTGGCTTACTTTCACCTCTGTTTATGCCTACTGTTGGTAATACTGTGCATTGATAGCATTTGCCATGCATTCATGGTTTTATATGGCTGTTAGAAAGTTTGCAGTGAATTATTATTATGTCTGATGATATCTGATCGATAGTGCCCAACTTCAATGTAAATAATAATAGCACAAGACCAAGAAAGGTAGAAGTAAATTACATTAATAAATTTTTGCTTGGAATTTTGCCTTCCGAAATGGGTTTGTGAAATGTTAGCTCATGAAAAAAATTGTATTTGCTATTATATATAGACTTTTTTCTAAATATTTGCATTGTATACATATTATTGTCACAGTGCAATTCTCTGCAGATGTTTGATATAGCTTGATTGGAAGGTAACATTTTTTACAACAACAGCCCTTAAACAAGTAATGACTTAGTAGTTGGCGAAAGATGTTTTGTTATGTTCTTTGATGTTCACTTGAGCTTAGCTCATGCAATAAAATTTGTTTGTGTCCATGCAGGTGTTGGATGTTGATAGTTATCAGGTGCAATAATAACACTGTTAAGTATTTCAACTTTGGCTAATTTAGGAATGTTATAGATTATGTGAACATCTTCATGAGCAAACTGCATGAAATCTAATCTAGCTACACCTGGGCTTTTGTCGCCTTCCAGTAATTCACATGTGAACAAGTAAGCAAATGACAGTATTTGTTTGCTTAAATATCAATCCAGACAATGCTTACCATTCACCAATTTGTGGCACCATTTGGCCTCACCAAAAGTTCTTAAGATTGAAAGTAGGAATTTTTTCAAGCTTTGGCATAACATCAGTAATGTTGAGTGTTTTAACTCATTTGTGGATGGTTGTCTATCACTTTATAAATTGATTCAACATTTTCGTGTGCCTGCTTTAATGTTGGTTTCATGTGAGTAATACTCCTAGACTTTCTACAAAATGATTTTAGCAAGATTTGACTTATGAACTGCTGGAATTGCATAGTAGCAATGCTGTGAGTATGCAAGATGGTACTGGTGCTTTTCTCACATGGAAATAGGTTTGTATGGCCTTGCTTAGCATATGCTTTGTTGACACTTCTAGAACTGGGGGTTTTCCCCTTGAAAACAGGCTGGATACTGGGTAGATTTTGAGAGTTAATATTTATGCCAGTTTCATGAAACTCCTTCCAACTAAAGCCCAAACAAGTGCTTCAATTTTTATTAAATCCATTCTGTATCTTCATAGTTTCATACGGAAATGCACAAACTTAAAATATTACAGCTGGTATATATCCAACAAAACCTAAAACCGGGGTCTATATTGGTATGTAGACCTGTGTCTGTTCTGTAAAAGCTCATTTTGTATATGCACGTGGGTCCATACCGAAAGTGTTAAAGCTTGAAAAAATGTTTAAATATTCTATGGCTGGTAAGTAGGAGAGGCGAGGCCAGTTACACAATGACGATGTACCAAAATGTTAGAAAATTGGTGTAGAGCAGGCCTGCACAACACACAGCCCATGAAAGCTTTTTTGCGAACTGCGAGAGCTTTCTCAATTGTAGAAAATGCTGCAAAAGATCGACCTCGAATAAGTAATTGTTGTTCTATAGTTTCTTACATACTATAATGAAATCTCTACATCAAAATGAAATAGACGTTTGTGACCCGCTGGAAATTTATGTTGATAATTTGGCCCTTCGAGCTTCTTGAGTTGTGCACGCCTGGTGTAGAGCCATGCTTGCAATCCACTTCTGACAAATTTTTATATTGCCCATTATGAGATGTTGTAGAAAAATGACAAAAATGATATATATATGAGAAAACAATTGAAATGTGAGAAAATCAATAGAAAATCAGAATTTTCAAACAATGTATTAGTTTATACAAGAAAATTGTAACACATTTAAAATGCGTGGCGGCCTTCCGAAAGGAACTTTGCAGCCCACTGGTTAGGAAGTGGTGGCTTAGAATATTATTAGATAGCAGATATAGTTTTGGTACTACTGCTATGTGCCAGTATGTTGTACATTACTGGTTTGCATTTTTGAGAAGATTGATGCTTTTAGTTTTTTGACTGTTCACAATGTATATTTACCTTTTTTGTATAGAAGCAATGTCATTACAAATTACTTCAAGTCAAAGCAATCTTTGTCTGGCAATACCTCAGATGTAAGTTCAAATATTACGCTTGTATTTTTTGTTGAAGTAGGTCTTGTGTGGTGTACTGAGATGGAACTTCTCTGACTCCACAGTTGCTGTGACATTTGTATTAAAATTTATGTTGGTTCGCTATGTATTTAACTGTTAAACTGCTTTTTATATATGTCAGTTTAGTATGTAACTTTGCAACATCTTGTTGTGCAATGTGCAGGGCATTTCAAATTTCCAATTGCAACAAACTCTGAGAAACATCAAGAGAGAATGTGACAGATTTGATTTCAATCTGACTCCAAAGCAAAATATACAGGTTGGTCATTACATTCCTGAGCTAAATAAAATGATGTAATTGGAGTCGTGAAAACCAATATTTTACAGTGAGCAATGACACCACTATGATAGTAAAAATGTTACTGCACAAGATGTCACAGTATCGTGAAATATTGATGTTTTTTCAAGTCTGATTACTTCTGGTGAGGTGAGTTTCACAACAGTTGGAACGTAATTTTGCAGTTGAAGGGAGTGAATTGATGAAAAGGGAATACTTGCCTGATGACAAACAACTACAGGCATGTAGGAACACGATTTAAATGTAATTAATTTCTGGAAGCTGCATATCAGTTGTTCAGTGGCATTTAGATTCATTTTATCTTTGGATTCATGGTTTATTCGTAGTAACCAGCATTTGGAAACTTAATATAATGTATCAAAGCTCACATGCCAGCTTGTGATGTTGAAGCTAAATGCACCTTCCACTGTCACAATTTTTTGAAGCAAATAATGAAATCACATTAGAAATCCTTATTTGAACCATGTTGAGAAGGTAACAACAACCACTTCATAAGTGAAGGAACAACCCCATGTCTGAGAACAAGAATGAAGGCGTAATGTCGGCCACCATCGCTCTCACGCCAGGCCCATTCTGCTCTTGTCAATACCCTCCAGTGGGGCACCACAATTGGTTTCAACAGTTGTGAAAGCAACTTTCAAGCATTACATGTTTGGGGGAGACCAATATGAAATTGCAATGACAAAATAGTTCCATTGCATTTGCATTTTAATGTGTAACACTGTTGTTTTCTACTCTATTCATGTCATCACTAGGGCAACCAATTTTTTGACCTAAAAACCTAAATTTTCAACTTTATAATTTACAAATTTTGACTTTATTTTGACCTATAAATCTCCTGCATTTCCAACTGAAATAAAGAATACAATGCATATTAGAAATCAAACTGATTGGCTGAATAATCTGTGAAAGACTCAGTGAAACTAGAGGTAATAAACAGTAGATGAAAATCAATCCAAAAGCACAAGAAAAACTTCCAGTCTCATTAAATATCCTGAAGTCACTAAGAACATTCTGTATTGTTATACTTCAACATCAAGTGCTGCCTCACGTTATTGCCTTTGAAGTTTTTATATGCATAATGGATTGAACATTTACCCAACCAAATGCTGGTAAGACCACGTTTCTTGACTTACCATGCATAGCCTGACACTTAATATTCAGTTGTCCAGTAGTGGGCAAAACAATATTACATCAGAATTCGCAACAAATTCATTATTATGTCAGAATTGCAACTAAACTTGCAAAAGCTTGTGTCTGTTATAGTCGCTTAATAAAACATTGATAAAAAGAAAAATCTGCTGCAAGAAAATTTTGACCTAAAGATGAATTTTGACTTTTTCACCTAATAACTATAGTCACTCATGGTATCAACATGAAACTTGGTTTGTGGATGTTTCATCAACTTCAAAAAAGACAGAAAAAATTTAACTTTATTAACTTTTGGTTGCCCTAGTCGTCACACATCCATTAACGATATCTGCGCTTTACATTGTACCTTAACGCTGATCAAATATCGAGCGCTGCCACTGCAGGTCTCTAATGTGGATGGTTGGGAACAGGCAACAGCATTTCCCTTCTAATGTTGCATAGGATTATTACAAAACAACCATATTGCTGCCTTGTCGAAATAGCACGTATGCAATAGCCTGAAACAATCTACATTGATATGTGCATGGATTGCACATGTTCAGATCTGCTACTCTGCCATTGCCAGATGCATGCACAGCTATTTTGTAATATTTCACTTCATGGCATGAGGACACAGTCCCAAATCACGAGTTGTTTTATTTTGGAGTTTAGGCTGAAGTTCCGTCTGCTGTTTACACTTGCTAGGTTATGATAGACTTGCTATGTTTGCACTTGCTAGGTTATGAGTAAATAAGGTTTAGCCTGCTTCGATGTCACATCAAGTAATGCGGGTTCACTTCCATTGAAGCTATATTTTCATTACATTCAAGAGTTCTTCTCTGCAGTGATTTCACAAGTATATTTTAGCAACTTCATCTCGATAGAGAGTGCTCCACAGATGCAATTGTGCAGTTGATTGTAAAAATCAATTTTATAAGTGTATGTGCATTTGGATATACAATTCTCGCTGCTGTACGGCTGACGTTAGGTGATTGCTCGATAAGCTAAGTAACTTTTCAGCACCATGTTTGTAGGAACAAAAAGCGATTGTGATGTAATAAATGTGCTGTGACCACAAACAAGTGATAATCTGGAAATCTTTCATTGTGTGTTCTGACGATGTGATTGTTACCACTATCTAAATAACAAGTAGGCTACTGGCCAATTTTGACTGAGTCTTAGGACACCTGTAGAAAATCTGGTTTTATTCTGAAAATTATTATCAAAAGGCATACCTCTACAACATACCCCCTTTTGCCAGGCTTGATGCACCACTGATTGTAAATAATGCACAAGCTTATTTTCAGGGACTTAAGCTATGTCGACGTTTAATTACAATTGTATTCCTGCTTACATAGGGATGTACTTGAATTCCAGCTGGAAATCAGGATTAATTTCTACTTCATGGTTTGCAGCAGTGGTTCCCAAACTATGGTACACGTACCACTTGTGGTATACAAGAAAACTTACTTAGGTTTACCGGAAATCAAACAAAATAACAGTAAATGTAAAAGATCATCTAGTAAGTATCATAAACCTTATTTTAATTCACACTAATGAAGTAGAGTGTGAAATTTCAGAGATGCTATTCATTGGTGTATTGACATTTTGCTGTAGATTAGGTGCTCCAAACTTTCTTGTCAAAGGGCCACATAAGCTATTACACAACAGTTTAAGGGCCCGACATCTTACGTAATGTGATTGTTTCAGGATATGTTACATTCCACCAATCCAACAAATTTTTTGTGAATATATTTTTCATTATTGACAAAATGTCTTTGCGGGGTGGATGAAATAGAGGCCATAGCTTGAAGACCCCTGCTGTAGGTAATTCTTGCTGGGTCTGAGCATGATTTCCAATGCTCTGTCAACAAAGTGATTCCTCACATTGACCAACAGCCATGGAAACAAGAACTTTGTCCATCATTAAAATTGTGTTGTGTTTTATTTGCAAATCTTTTGTTTCAGTTTGAGGTTTTCAACCTCTGGCTGATAAACCTTTCAGAGGTATTCATTAAATGTTCTTGCCTTTTATTGTTTATTTGTGAGTTCTAGACTTTTGTAAATGTAGGTGGTGACGAGAATTTTGCATGAAGTGCAAAAATGGTGTGCGAGTAGACAAAGTTTGGGAACCACAGATTTACAGGATATTTTTGGTAAACTAGCAAGTTTTGTGTATGGTGTTGGTGAAACTTGATTATAGAAGTCTTACACACAGAAATCAAGACTGAGTAAATACAACCAGGATTAAAATAATATCATCACATGTTCTTTGGGAGTTTTATTTTATATTTTATCTTAATGTGAATGGAAAAAGTCTTGTCATTACAAATGGTGAATTCTTGCATTCCATAACATAAATATGCAAATAATAATCAATAATAGAGGCTTTTTGAGTATACTTTTTTTCAAGTTATGTTTAGCTCAGGGTTTTTTAAGGTGTTTCAGGGATCCGAGTCGGGTCCCTAGAATTGAAAATCAGGTCCCTAGAATCAGAGGAAATTATCATCGGGTCCTTAGAATTGGACAAAATCGGGTCCCTAGAATCAGAGAAATCGGGTCCCTACAGATCCATACCGGCTACGTAACATTTTCCTTAAAAAAAACTGGTTTAGCTGGCTGTAGTTTCGTATGTTTATATTCACCAATTATTATAGCCTTAGCTCAAGTGTTTGTTGTATATAATTTGCTATCTGAAAAAATCCAGAATTTCTTGATTTGCAGAAACTAAACTGTGAAAATGTTATGTATGACATACTGTTGCAACCTCTCCGGTGGTGTTGCGTTGATTGTGTGATTCCCCACGGACAGGATGTGCGCGAAGAATAACACCATTATATAGGCAAGGCGAGCAAGCAATAGTAAGAGAGATTGCGACGCATGATCTCTATTATTGCTTGCTGCCACGGTGCGAAGCTTTGCGCATATGTCGCTCGGGATTTCCGATCGCAACAATACCAAAATAGGTTTATCATTGGAAGCCATATTGAATATTTGCAATAATTGTCTGAGTTTTCCACCTAATCAAATGAGAAAGGTAGGTGAAACAGATGTAAAGTATTTTGCGGCTTCAGTGCAAGTGGTTTATGATTCAAAATTCAATGTTGAGATTATTAATTCAATGCCTATGTCTTACTACTTGAAATGAAGCAAGGAATCAATCGCAAATTTTTAATAGGAAATCGATTTCACGTAACATGACGCATCGTCAGTCCTATCATCTGCAAGCAATGCTAACAGGTGTGAAACGTTGAAAGGCTAAAACAAGGTCAGAGAAAGTAAACAACCCCAAGACTGCAATGAAAAAACCGCACAGACCCAACAGCGACAAATAAAACAATACGTCTTGCTCAACTACATGCATACACTGAAGCTTCGAAACTTACAGCACAAATATCAAGAACTTACTAAATCTCAACGCCAGCTAACGATTATTAACACCAAAGAAAAAACCGCTTTCAGATAAAAGTAACTACTTGTAGGGCGAGGCTTACGAAATAGCTTGAAATAACATGAGTTATGATTCAATCAACTTGTATTTTGGTCGCTATGGCAACTAAGTCTCTGAGTCTGCGAGCGCGATGGAAATGCTGTCTGTGACTGACGCGAACGAAAACTCCTGCACACTGGCCGCGGAAAATGAAACACAACAACGCTCAGCAGAAGGGAAACAGAAAAATTATCTTGCACGTGGGAGGATCATGTTTTGAATATTCAGTTGTGCGTTGAGTTTGTGATTCCACTTGTCTTCACAGAAATCCAAAGAAAGGGATTAGGTTGTTCAACAAAAGTAACGGTGTAAACCTCATGTGTCGGCGGTTTATTTACTTTTCCATGGAACTCTGAAAAGTGCCGTGACAAGGCCACTTTATCTTTGTTATTTTCATCGATTACACAACTGGGTCTGTTCTAATTACCGCGGTGCGATGACCATCTCTTGGAAAATTTGTTTTTGGTTTGACCGAAATATTGTTCGTGGCAAATCACACAAGCCGCTACACAAATACCATAGTTTGCGCATGTCAATTTTTGGTTGAGTGGGAAGGTTTTAGTTTTGCTCATTGTTTGTGAAACGCATGGCAGCACACTCGCACTAGATTATTCGGTGAAGTGGGGGCCGGTGCAGAATTTTCGTAATTTTCTTTGCACTTTAACCTGCACTGAAGGTTGGTGGTGCTTGCCTGTTGCAGTAACAAACCGACCCAACAGATTTCTGCGCAGGTGAGACCCAAACCACAAAATCGATTTTCAAACTTTAAGCCATATGTCGTCATCGATTTGAAGGCGTGGACCACATCAGAACCGCTTGCGTCATGCAGCGTTACATCTTTTGATGTCGAGAATGTCACCACGCTCTTGTAAACTCTGTAATTGAGCAAGTGGTTCAGACCCCGGCTACATTAACTTAGTTTTTACTGCACCTTTACTATGTTACAACATGTTCAAGAGCCGAGTGGTCTACTACTTTTGCAGCAGACTTGGACAGCTAGATAATTTGGTTTTCTAATTCGATGAATTAGAGCGAAATTACGGTAATTCTAGTTCTAATCTCATTTGCTAAAAGATTTAATGCTCTGATTTTAGTTCTAATCTAACTTCTGATTGAACTGGGATTAAATTTGCTTCACATGATTTGAGTAAATGCAATTATAATTTTAGTTCAATTTCTGGTTTTCGTAAATCTGCTCATTTTAATTTGTGACAGCTGAATTAGCTCCAATTTTAATTGTAATCTAATTTAGAAAAGCTAAAAATATTCTGGTTGTCCAAGTCTGTTTTGCAGTCGTGGGGCTTGCACGACTGCTCGCGAAATTGAACAGACAAGCAGCAAATCGATCACGCAGATAAAAGAAAACAAAACATTTGGTTTCTTCAAAACTCAGCATCTGCGGAGTATTAAAAGTGATTTCATGAAAAGCAAAACAATGTGAAACGATTCATGAATACAGTAAGACTAGAGCAGGTGTCCAAGTTGTAAAATTTATCCTGATTTAAAGCGATCGTGACTTGATGTGTATCTACTTACATTTTTCTTGTAGGCTAGTCATATGATTAAGTATTATTCAACTGTATTGTTATAACACTTATGAGGTAGAATTTAAAAATACATTGATTTGGATGTTATTCATTTCTTTGAGCAGCTTGATCCAAGCGTTGACGGAGTTGATGTGATTGTGATTTCTGATTCAGAAGACAGCGATAATTGTGAAAAGGTGAGTTAGAAGATACGGATTTAAAGTTCTTTAAATGACCATGACAGCAGTTACGAGCAGCTCGATTTTGTGTTGCGGTGTTGGACAGCGTGTTGTTTTAATGGGTCATAGATCCTTCTTGAGCGCGGATAAAAATACAGGATGCGGCTGCTGATGTCTGCACGATATTTCCCAGCCATTGCTCGTTATTAGGTAAGGTGGTTCCAGTAGGGTGATTACCTGGAAGCATTGTCCATCTAAATTCCGGACTCACTCTTTGGTATGCAATTCCTTTGTGAAATTTCGTGGTTACATTAAATTGTGCGAATGATCATTTGCCACTAAGGCATTTCTTTCAAAAGCGATCCTGCAGTATGTTTGGCAAACTTGCACCATCGGACTACGGACGAGGTGCAGCTTTGTTGGTCAAGTGCGCTGTTTTGCTTATCATCCTGGTACCACAGCTACAATGACGAGAAATAGCATAACATCGGGAAGATGCTGCTGGCCGTGGAAGTCCAAACTGAACGAATAATTACGGGATGTCTTCCGCATTATGTAATAAGGCCCCAGAATGCAAAAGGTAGCCGCAGGCGTTCTAACTGTTGTAAACATCAAAACGAATGAAACCAAAGCGGCAAGGCCCAGTTCCGAAGCTAGAAAATCCATAAACCTCCATCTTGGTACAAAACCTTTCGTGGACCTTTTCTGTAACTTTCTTGAATGTGTAAGCAACAGTGATTCCTGCAATGGCTCTCGCACTGAAAATAATTTTAAGCGTTCTTATATCCTTGTTTTCAAGTTTAGTTGGACATACACGAAAAAAATCGCTTTCCGGATAAAGCCCCTTGCATTGCTTGGGAGTGGCTTGATTTTTAACTCCATCGTATATCCTCAAGAAGAAAAGTTTCTGAGATTAGTAAGAAAGCACAACGAAACCGTGAATATCAGAGCATATAATAATTTCGTTTTTATTAGACAAGATTCTTGTTCAGTTAGTAAGCTTCTCCGTCGGAGAGACGTTGCTGATAGAGGTATACTTTTTAAGCGTTTCAACAAAATTTTTTGCAATACATCAGGAGCGTAACGAGGGGGGCAAGGGGGACACAATTCCCCATGCGCGAAATCACTGTAGGGGCGCGTAAACACTGCGGTGGACACCAAAGAGTCCCAACAATGTCACAAGTACTTCCTTCAGTACAGTACATTTGCTTCCGAAAGACCTCAGGTTCGAACATTGGGGCACCAAACTTGCTTCTTGTTCTGGGCGCCATCTAATCTCGTTACGCCCCTGCAATGCTGTACATAAAATTGCGTTATGCAGCTGCGGTAAACTTAATTGTAAATCCAAAGTCGGCTGTCTCTGCGTTTCAGCTTTTGTGTGACGTAAACAAATCGCGCTAAGTCTTTCAAAACAGCGGTGTAAAATGTTTTTATGCCCGAGTGTTGCCAACGTAATATTTTCACCTGCTTTTGCATGTTCGCAATAGGATTTTTCTCCAATCGAAGTAAGATGTGTTCAATCGTTGAACTACAGGAACAAAAAGTCTGTTAAGGTTGAGATTAACGGATTGCTCGGTTTGATGACAGTCGCGTTATGCAGCCGTAACACTTTCATTGTTTCGATTTGCAACCGCCAGTCATAACCGACCTGAACCATTTATAGCGCATCGCAACAAAAGCATGCTCTGGCGGGAATTGTCAAAGCCATAACGTGGAATTCTAAAGTCATTGCAAACTTTTACGTCCTATGCGCAACAACCGCTAATGTGCAATTTCAAGAAAATAACTGACTTTGCAGGAAACCGTCAATGGCTGTGTAGCAGTAGACATGTTGGCGGAGAAAGACAAGCAGAATACAGTCGCAAGGTCATCTCCGCTTCTTTCAAATGGAGAAACCAAAGTTTGTTTCAGTGACAAGGCCGAAAGTACCTTGTCGGTATTGAAAGATTCAAACAAAGCCAACAGCAATAGCAAAAGTGTATACAAGCCACTTTCAGAGGGTGGTCTGAAGATGGACAAAGATCGGAATGTTTGGTCCGACGTGATTAACCACATACACGGTAGTCCGACGCCGGCCAAACGTTCAGCTCGAAAATTTAGCGAACCGGCGAAGAAGGCGGCGTTTAAAGTAAGTTCGTCACCGCAGAAGAACCAGATAGATTCTTATTTCCACAAGAAACTTAAATACGACTGCAGTATTTCGCAAGCGTCTTGTGCACGTAAGAGATCACGTGACGACGATTTGTCGTCTGTGGCAAAAAAAGCGAAAAAAGAAAGCGCGAAATTAAGGAAGTGCGCGTCCGCACCCAACGGAATGCGCGGGTCTCGCTCTGCGGTGCCTTCGCCCGTTCGTGCTGCAATCCCGAGCAAGCAAGCGACGCCGCCCGTGGAGTGTGCGGACCTCACCGATCCGCTGCTACTCGTCGACGATGTGCTCCACTGCGACTCTTCTCCCCACGGCGAAGACGAGGATCTGCTGCCGGCGTTTGTCGCGAATCGGTTGACAACGTCCGTGACAAAGAAAAAAGGGCTCCCTGAAAAAGTCGAGGTATGCATTGGTGCGCGATGTTTGTTCGTATTAGGAGGAAGATTTTTTTTTTCGCTCACTGCATGAGACTTCTTGCATGGTGCCAAAATTTTTTATTTTGCCCTCTGCATCATGGCGGTCACGAATTGTTTAATGGCACGATTACGTTTTCTCTGCCTAACACAAAATCAACTTCATCAAATGGGTCAAACAAGTATCTTTTAATATTAAATATATTGATCATCATGGTTTATGGAGCGAGTAAAAAGTTTTGGAATGCTACAGGTTGTGAAAATTTGGATTGCATTTGAATTGTCAAAACCACGGCGCTTTTTGTCGTCTTCGCCACCACGACTGAGTGAAGACCTACTGTAGTCATGAAATTTATGAGAAATTGTCTAAAAGTCACAAGGGGTGCTGTTTGTTGAGGATCGAAATTGAACGTTTAATTTTCATCAGAAAAAACGTGGTTTGCGTTATATCACATTGAAGTTTTCTTATATTGACCAATGACGCACAATGCATCAATTCCAGTGTCGTGAAGAGTACAACTCAGACTGCAGCATGCAATGGTTGGTTTCAAGATTGCAACATGAATCTGTATCTTAGCAACGTGTTGGTAGATAACCCAGAAAAATAAATCCGCTTTAACGTGAGGCAGAGGCGTCCGTAATCAACGTGAGGTCTCCCGTGAGAAGCCTTGATAGTTTGCTTTCTTATCGCTGTAAAGATCATGTTTTGTGGCATTTTCAGGCCAGGTGTTGTGGTCAGCTGTTCTACCTGAGATAAAAAATCATCTATCTGAGGTGATTTGCAGAAAATGATTTCTATGTATATCTTTTACGATGGTAATGGACTTGTTGTTAAAACAAGTTTTGCTGTTGATTGCAGTAGATTTACATGGAATTTGTTCGTTGATGAGGTAACTGTTACAGCCAAACTGTTTGTAGCCTTGGCTTTTCGTATTTTGCTCTTCGTTTTACGTTTGTGCAGTGCGGGTCTGTTTACAGCTGTAAGCGGCTGTTTGAGAAATCATGGGCCCAACAACTCCGCAAGAGATCGAGAGGATGAATGCTCGTCTCTTATACTATTTGCTTATCTGTTCGTTTGCGCGTAACCACGAATTTCGCTGAAGCCCGAGTACTAGTGTGCGAGCCTGAGTTTAGAAAAAGGTTTACGTGGCGATTTAAACGTCAAAAAGCAAAGCACTGCGTTCAAACGTAACAAGAAAAGCAGTGCTGAGCTCGGTCGATCCCCAAACACGACAGCCCTGTTATGTGTGAAAATTAAAAAGTCTTCGGGCTATCCAGCCCTGCAATGCACGTGAGCTCCAGTTTGGCGATAACGGGTCGTTTCATCTGTGGCTGTCAATAATGTCTGCGAGCCATGTTGACGATTGCCAACAAAAACTTTCGGTGTGCTCGTGAGTGCGCAGCAGAGGAAACAGTACTCAGATGATGTCGATCGATCCACTTTCCCTATACAGCAGTGATTCTCAACCCGTTTCGGCCCAGGGACCATCTTTTTAAAAAAAATATCCGATGAAACACTTTGCTATGCTGACACCTCATGTAAAACTAGTCGAAACTGTGTTGTACATCGGTCAGTGAAGGTTTTATCGATATGTGGAGCTCTCTGTGGACCTCTAGAGATCGTTGGTCCACCTAGACCACGTTAAGAATCACTGTTTTCCAGCGCTGAACGCACCCTGGCCACATTTCAAGGACATTTGTTAAGCAACCAGTATACCGCAAGTGTTCCGCTTCGTCGCTGATCAGAAGTCTCTCAAAGTATCAAGCTGTTTATTTGTCCACTAGGCAATATAAAAGGAACGTGTTTAATGCGTGGGTGCCAAATTAATCTTCTTCACCAGTACAAAATCAAGCGTCTCTGAAAGATTGTGAAAATATTTTGTGGTGTTCAAGCACACCACATCTGACATCATTGCCGCACTTCGACAAACTTCGAGCCAGCGTTCCAAACCGACAGTTTCGCTGGTTCTGATTGGTTGGCCTGGTGTCAGATAACCGATAATTGTCGAATACGCGGGCTGTCGTCAATGTGATTGCCCCAAAAAGCGTTGCCGGAAACTGTTCGTGGCAGAATGCAGTGCGGGTCTGTTCACAGCTGTATGCGGCTGTTCGAGAAATCATGGACCCAACAACTCCGCAACATATCGCGAGGGCGAATGCTCGTCCTGTATGCTATTTGCGTATCTATTTATTCGCAAGCGCAGATGTCAGTGTGTGCAAGTCTTGCATTCGCGTGTGTATAATTCATTAATTCATTTTCATACCCGCGTTTGCTCTGGGGAGGACCGCGACGGCAGCAGCCCTAGATAGGGTCGAAATATATCACGGTCAACAACGAACTCAAGTAGTTCTGCTGGCTCCACAACACCAAGATGGGTCCAAGATGTAGACTGATCACTCCACCTGGTGGACGACCTCTGGTCCGCTTTCCCGTTGGTGTAGCCAGCACAGCAGAATTTGCCTCGTTAACCTTTCGCAGGATTCTCTTCGGGGTTGTGGAGTCGGAAGAATGTCCGACTCCCAACTTCGACCTTTCCAAAGTTTCCCACTCCTTGACGTAACGTGAATGAAGTTTGGCTGTCAACAATTTTGTCGCAACAAGCAATCAATGGAAGTCGTGGCACAAAGCAGCAATTATCTGTTTCAATAAAAGTTTGAAAGGAAATTGTACCATTTCAACAGGAATTCCCAACTGAGGAGTCCGACTCCATGCGACACCAACTCCGCAACCCTGTTCTGGGCAGATTACTCAACCGACGCAGCTTGGATCTCTCGATTCGGAGGAGACGCTCGACATTCAGAGTTTTACAAATTTCACAGCTGCGCATTTCGTCGCGAAGTGCCACACCGTGAACTCTTCGCAAAAATGTCATCTCCGCCACTTTCACTTGAGACAGCATTGTTTCAGTCATTACCCAAGATTGATGACCATAAGGCTAGAATCGGAACAAAGAACAAAGTTTCATAATTCATATTGCAAACATGTTACCGAGCAAAGAAAAAATGGCAATGTACCCTACAAACGTGATTAAAGCTGTGCAAGTTTTTTCAATGCACAAATACTCCGGCCCGCTGACTCTGAGATCGCAAATTTTACCCAGTACCCAAAAAGTTTGGGGACCTCATGTATAGCATGTTTCTGGCAACTCCGCTGTCTGCCGTCGGGAATGGCGTTGCAACTGAGAACAGCACGCAGAGCAAGAAGCTTTCGGGAAAAGTTGTTGCATTTTTGAAGAAGAACACCTTTTGGTTCTGGTTTAGCAAATTTTTTAAGCGCGACAAAACTTGACAACAAACACCATTGTTTAACGCCTGTGACGCGAACGACATGCCCCTGCAAATTCCAATGTTTACTCACCAACAACGACCGTTGTTTGGTGTAGTGTCTGGCTGTTTCGTCATGTAATGATGTATGACGCCGTTTCACTACCTTAGTTGTTTGCGGTAGTGTTGTTGAAGCGGTGTAACTGTTTCCAGGCAGGCCACCGTGCTAGGCGATCCGCGGGGAATGACTTCTTCCTTCACTGCTTAGAATGTTTGACTGGTATCCTTACGCTTTGACTGGATGGTGTCAGTTTACACTAACGCCGCGATTAAGACAATTTCGAACGTGATTCAATGCCTTCCTTAGCGCGGCGTTGTTTATTGGTCGCGACAAAGCTTGAGTAAGGATGCGTTTTTTTGCCAATTTAAAAACCTTGCTTTTCTGCAAGTTTTCAAGGATTCAGCCGAATGGCCTTTGCTTTCACGTCTTTGATGCAGACTTGCACATATCTGTATTCAAGTAACTAGTCTCCACAAGAGCGATGAAGTTATTTCAATCCGCAAATTTTTTAAACAGCCATCGATTTCACGTAAAACTGCGCATCTTCAGTCCTGAAATCTTATTAAAATGGAATCTGTTGGAGACAGATTTCCTTTTTAATCCCCTTTTAGTCTAAAATGAAAACCTTATTCCATGACTATCTGGGAATGGTGTGGCATCACTGCCTGGTTGTTTATTAACAGGAGTGGTAGGTAGATTTTCAAAGCCAGGGTCACGCAGTGACGCTTTTTCGTTCGTATTCGGTGAACCTGCTTGTTGTATACTAATGGAACGCTATTCAAAGCATTGAAAAACGCTCCTCTCGTCGAAGTTCAACAAGATTCGGAAACATGCGCGGAACGTGGAAGCGAACAAGTGCACTCGATGCAAACAGTCAAGCTGGAGACGTCACTGTTTGCGTCGCTATCAGTTGCAGCCCGTTGTTTGCTCTTGCATCATTCAAATTTTGGCACCGGCTTATATGACATGCGCGGCATTTATTTGCGTGGGGATTTTTAGTTGACCTTGCGCTGACCTTTCAGGCCTGGAACGTGCATTACTCGTACAACCAGCGAAATAGTTACGTTTTTCTAAACTCTTCAACCTGTTAGCATTTTTAAAGGTTGTAATTTCCTCAGTGTCGATTATGCTAGGGCTTCAGGTTCTGCATGCTTAGAAGAGGGCACGTTGTGCTTTGTGAAGGCAAGATTTAACATTTGTGAACTATGTCTTACCGCTGTTGTACTCACAACATTTAAAAAAAAACTTTTTTGTCGAGTTAAATATTGTTTTCAGACATCAAGTCAAAATGTTTTTTCATCCGGTCTACGTAAAAATAGGCATCTTTCAGATACACTGCAGCTTCGTTAATGTAGGCTTAGCGAAAGCCAGTGGCGTTTTTTTTTATATTAAAGAACACCGCTTTTATCCGAAAGGCAGCGATTTAAGACGCCATCTGGCCATTGCTGTCTTTTGTTATTCTTTGAAGAAAGGTTCGTTGCTTGTGTAAGAAGTCGTAAGTCTCCGGCAAATAAACCAACTCGCTTGTGCAGAAGTTACGAAATACCGGATGCGACGCTTCGGTGGAATATCAAGAAAGCGACAACGACACCCTCAACTGCTCACAGGACTCCATTAGTTTGTCACCTCTTGCCAAGGTGAGCTTTAATGAATTTTGTTTTTGAAAATAAACAAACATCAACGGGCTTGTTGCAACTGCTCCCTGGCTTTTTACGGGGCTTTTCCATAAAAACAAAGATTTCTTTGTAATCTTCAGAAGCTACGCGAGGCTGCAAATATCCCGTTGCCAGTAACACCAAGGGCGGCCAAGAGGCAGAAACACGCGGCTGGCGACAGTTTCACCGGCACGTCGTCCACGGTAAGTTTGTCAAAACTAACCAATGCGCTCAAGTGCGCGACAGCAGCCTCAGCCTGAGCATTAAAAACACAGTAAGGCACCTGCGACGAGCAAGTGTTTTGCGAAGCTAGGGCCGTCAAGCGCCACAGCTGAGCTCCACGGCCGAGCTCCACAGCTGAGAAATTCATTGAAGACGCTGCACAGCGCCAGGGGGTAATGTTCTGGCGAATTGCGATGCGCAAACAACACCATCGTCACAACTGAACGGTTACTTTGTTTATTGCTGTAAAACAGTTACGATGCCTGTTTCTGTGAATAAAGACTCCGTTTGAACTGAAATTCCAGCAGGCGCCGAAAACATACTTCTCATTCGTGCAAAATAGTTAAACCACTAATGTCTCTCACGTTGTTTGCATCCCAGTTATTCAACACCGCCATTTAAACTGGTAGGTTACGCGCTGTTTGCCTGGAAAAATAGGAAAATCACAATAATAGAGTTTGTCTTTGTAACGTAATCCATCCAAACTATTCTTTAAAACCCTATCGGTGTCGCTGCCGACACACCTGCTTGCTCTTGCAAGAGGTGTGGGCTGTTCATACCTATTCGTGCGAGAATTCGACCTAAAACCAGTCGAGTTCTATAATGCGTTGTTTAAATTCTCATACAAACACTTGTGAAGTGGATACAGCGGCTGTACGAAGTGGCAGACCCAGAACTCCTTGCCAAAGGCAGTCTTTCAATGTATAATTATGCCGATGTTAGGCCTTACGCGTGTCATGCATTACACTGAGGATCAAAAGAAATTAATAAAGCAGATGTCAAGATTAAAGCAGTTATTTCTTGTTCTTGACGAACTCCTAGGTATAAAAGCACCCGGCGTTAATTCATTTCTTGATCAAGCGTTTTTTGCCTAATTTGCTGATCGTCTATGTAGAAGGGGTGCCTAAAGTACGACACGTTTTACGTGGGCCGTGGCTACGGTTTCGGATTTTGTTGTTGTATACGGCCCTTCAAAGCTCGATTTACGCTTCTGTGGCTTCTCGCTGCGCGTTTTGATACTGAGAGCGAATATGGGCAGGAAAACCGTCGCAAAGGGGTGTTATGTTTCAAATCCCGAGCAAAATGCCCGGACAATGTCAATCTTCATTCGCCAACGAACGCTCGCACTCACCTGACAGTGCTGGTCCTCGGTCCCTTCGCATGATAAAATTTCTCACTCGATGCAGTTTTTCCTTGATCATGTCGTGTGCAATGAATGCTACTCATAGCTATTTGACAGACTCAACTGGTAGACGACCCTGCACTCTACGGAGTTCAGCACAATGCCCAGTGTGTACTTGCGCGAGGCATTTCTTTGCGCTTGCACTGTGAGGTATGGGCTCTGTGGCATTATACATGATTTTTCTGTCAGGGCATTGCACTGCATACAACCAACGCTAGCTGGGAAACCGATGGGGCGATCATTCAAACTTTACGGGTCATGAGTTGCATTGCCATAGGGTACAAATTGTTCATACCCTGTAGAGCGCTTTTTCTACACCGTCGATATAGTCGCAAAAAACGATCTTGTGTTGTTGTCGAATGCATCTATGCCTGCTGTTGCTACACACGCCACAGTGCGTCTGCGAAGTGGTCCCTGCAATTACAGCAACCCACGGCGATTTCACGGTTTGTCATGTGTAGTTTTGATGGCATTGTGTAAAGGAAAAATAAGGCTGGAATTCTGTGTCAAAATTATGGCTTGCCTTGTAAACTTGCGACATTGTTGGTCACAGCTCATGGCCGATCGTTTGAGGTAAAAGCAAAACTCGCCGAACAGGTTAAAATCAAAGCTACTGAGGAAAACCTTGTTTCTTTCATATGGTTATTCTTTAGCGGGATAAAACAAGCTGCATAGGTTTCATTTGAATCCTGAAAATAGCTCAGATTGCCAGAGCGGAGCATCCAAACCTTCCTTGTGCGTTGAAAGTTCAGATGGTTCAGTTCATTCGCGCTGGGCGCAACTTTAAAATATGTTCAGGTCAGCGTAAATGATAACGGTAAAATTGTTGATTTGAAAATCGCGGTAGAAAAATAGCGTTGGGCTAATTGCTTTATTTCACTTAAATAGCCACATGTTTTTAAACTTTGATGTAAAGTGCTGGCCGGGTTTAATAAATACCTATCGCAGAGATGTAAAACGAAGTTTACCACTTGCACAACTTCGTGATATGCTTATGCAGATGCACAAATGCCCATCTTGGGAAAGCATAAGCATCTTTTCTTGATTTCTAAAAACCGCCCACGAGTTGCTCATTGTGCATGCGTACATCTAGGGGTGGTTGCAGGAATTTTAGGTGTGGGGATGATCAAAATATACTGTAATTCCGTTTATTTCTCCAAAAATTTCTGCTGCTGAACGACATCAATTAACACCGTATCAAAATGAAAACCCATTAAACAATCAAAAGAGTTAGTGGGTTTTCCTTGTGATACCAGATGCTATCAATTTAACTATTGCACTGCCGTAATAACTGAAAGATGTATTGTTTTTTTGTTTCTGCCTGTTTGCGCTTACATCAGATTTGGATAGTAACAAACATAGCAACAGAGATTTAAACAAAATGGAACTTGCAAAATGCTTATAAACAGGTCTGAAGGTGTAAAAAATTTCATTGATATTTAAGCCAAAGAAAATAAGCATCGAACTGCATCAATGATAATATAATGAAACGCACCACAATGCTATCGAACAGGTGCATGCAACGATTCCAACTATTAATAAAAGCACACAAGAATTTCATGTGCGGAAAAACCGCTGCTGTGGACATGCTTTGGTTCCACCTTAAAAAGTTAAAAAATTTGGCTTCAAAGGAAAAATGGCAATATAAAAATGTGCTTGTTAATTTAACTTATTATGGTATAAACTCGAATTATACCAAATCATTGGTGTGCCATTGTCAAACTGATGACGTGCTGCTTGCGTGCGTCTGCCCTGTTTGGTGTGGTCGTCCGCAACGACAAATAAGGAAATGACAGGATTTCCCAGTCCCGTGGTATGTACGACAGAGGAAAGGATTCAACCACTAACTGATTTATGTGACGCACGTCCGGGATCTCCCTCCCTGGAAAAGCGTGTGCCAGCAAGAGCCTATAAAAAAGATACCGCGAGATGATGGAACCAAAGCTGGAAGATATCCAGTGCGTTTTTTTTCCGGGCCGTGACAGTACAGACAAATTTTTCACTCCCCAACAAATTTTCGAGAAATCTTGGGAGTATGCCAAAGACGTCCACACATATTTTATCGACAAAGCATACTAACGGATCCCTTGTAAAAAGCTTCGTTGATGTTGCGGGAGTACGGTGTTGACGACCGCCTTTTACTGGCCGTCACTTCATTGTATTTCTACTCGGATGTTTGTGTCCTTGTCGGCGGAGTTAAATCACAACCGAACAAGAACAGCTAAAATGGATTTACGACACAATATTTTTTATCAGTCAGCGTTCTCATAGCAATTTAGAACGTCTCAACAAAGCTTTGATCAATAAGCACAAATGTCGTGTATCAACGCTGTTAACCACACTCTTTCTGCACCAGTTCCGTACATTCATGGTTTACATTTTTTCCTTACGCTGCCATTGCGATTTGATTTCATATATCTCTTCCCGTACAAACTTTAGAATGCTTTTTGGTTCATTTTTGGTTTTATAAGCCATGCGCAAAAGGTGCGATTTTCGAAGCAAGCCCTTGTGATCCACCGACTGATTCACAGCTCAGAACACCAAGACATCACGCGTCATGCGTTTGTGCTGGCTCTGCGCCTTATGACCAGGCCCGCAACCCGAGGGGGGCTTCGCTCCCCCTAGAAAAATGTGTTGGGCATACTTCAAAAGTATTGGACATAGTTCAAAAAATTTGGACTCCTCTCAGAAAACTCTTCGCCCATCCTGGTGTCCCAAGCTGGTTACGGGCCTGCGTGTAACAATACTGTGAAGACGAATTGAAACAGTCTTGATACAGTCACTCTCAAACACGGATTCAGCTTTTTCTGGTAATGCGCTTTTCAGTTACCGTACAGTTTAGGAAAACGGAACGTCTCACCATCGCTGCGCGCGATTGCGTTGGGTTATTGTGCGGCTGTTCGCGATTTGAACCAGACCCCTTCCGGCTGCGTCATGCTTTGTATTTGGTCAACATCACTATATATTTTCCACGGCGTGAAATCCAAAAGAGATGTTGTCATCGGGACAGCCAATGTTCCAGAATCAACATAATCTTGCCTATGCAGTCAGATTAAAGCACCCGTTTGCTGTGGACAAGTCATCATGATCAACTCTAGCTGCAAATGAACCATTTGTTAGTTAATCACGGAGAGTGAGGTATCGGTTGTCCTGGACAAGAATTTTGCTGACTGCAAAGAAATTGTCCGTTTGCTTAAGTTTAAGTTCCTTTTCACTGTTGTTTCGCGGCTTCCCTCCCATCGTATAGCCACCCTCGCCTATTTCTTGTTTTGCTGTTTACACCAGACCCAATTAGGTTAATCGCGTTTCTTTAGTTACTTTCAAACTAGCCTGGTTTAGTTTAAATCCGTCACTCTATGTCTTTATATGTTGCTTTCAATGTTGGATTTACATCTAAATCGATTTAATGGCAGTAAATGCCGACGATGAGGAACATGCTTCGAGCGTGCGCGGTGCCTGACCAGTCGATATCATATTTGTTTTTGACATAATGCTAAAGGGTGTTTTAAGCTTTAGCAAAGAAAACAAAACATCGATTCCACAATCGTTTGAGTTTAAAAAAAGATAAGGTCAGTGCATTATCCTGCATTAGTCACATTATCCGGAGATCTGTCACATAGATCGGGCTTGTGGTCAACTTGCCTGAGGCCTTTTTCATTCATTGAACTTTTTTTATTAGTTACGATTTTGGTAGTTTCGTCTCGTTTAGTCATCAGCTTGGGTTCGGTTTCGCTTTTCATGCACGTCCGGAAGACGCATTTCACGGAGTTGTGACTGGATTAGCCGCTGCCCTGCCGATAAAAACAGGACGCAGGTCCATCTACTGACGTGAATTTTGCTCTGAGCTAAAATCAACCTCTGGAGCAGTTATTTCTCGATCTGTTTTCGGGAAACGGGCTGCTTCTTGAATCTGATGAAATCCGCAGACCCCTGTCACGAAACATAGCTTTATACATGTCTGTAAGCGTACCTTGTAACCTAACAATGAACTATTCAATAGACTGATTACGCAACACTAAACAAGCCCGTGAAAAGCCGCCTTTGTTTCCACTTGATAATGTGTGACTGGTAGCAAATGTGTGACGTTGCTCCCTTGTTCATCCTTACGTATCAAAATCTAGAGCTAGAGTATGTAAAAGTAATTGCAAATCATGGGTGAACACAACATTTTTTAAACAAAGTGAGGATTTTTAAGGGAACTATTTTTGAAAAATCATTTTATACGTGACAGGGTTAAGTTTAGGTAAACAGTTCATTTGCATCCAGATATTAATTGCAAATAAGATAGCACAAAATAACGCTTAACCTTCAAAAAATTTTACAAACAAGGTACAGACATGTACTCTAGCGATGAAATACTTTCTTGCAAGGTTAGCGTACAAAATTTCGGGTGAATTTGAAAAAGTGTGCTTGTTCTGCATCATGTTTTCTGATTTTGAACTTGTTAGAAAAGCAGTTGATCGAGTAGAAACAAATTTTCAACTAAAAATGCCCTGATATTAACCGCACAAAATCGTGCGCGTTACGTGGGTGCATGAGGTCCTGCTGCTAGCTAAGGCGCAACCTTAGTCAAACCTGTTGTTGTTGCGTGGCAGCAGACTTCGTGTAGATTGTTATTGTTTGAAGCCTTCAAAAAGCACAAGGTGTTTAGATGGTGCGACTCACGTAGCCAATATTAGAAACAAGGAGTGGTGTAAAGTGAAAAATTCCTTTTTGAGGATGTTCGTACTTCCTACTCGAACATTACATGAACAATATGGTGCACGCCGTGTGATGGGTTTCTTTGGCGAAGTGTGACATTGTTACGCTGTGTGTTTTGCTTCAATTCAGGACGAGGACCATGAAGAATTCCACCCAGCTCCTGCTCCTGGAGTTCACTACACAGTATCGAAAATATTAAATGATAGGGAAAAGAAGTGAGTTTCGTGCACTTTTCATCAACTTCGGCAATATATTCTGCTTTAACCGACTGTTATATCGGTAGACAGGTTTAAATCTTTACTCGAGTTGACGGCTGCTAACCTACGGCACCACGAAGTGCGGATCTTTTTCCAGTTTACTTTTCACCCATATGCACTGGCGCTATGTAAACAACAATAGCTATGTGCTTCGCGGTTTTTAGCAACTCCCTGTAATGCTCGGTTGCATTAACCATTTTCAGTTGCTGGCGCTTCAAGCATTATCTTGCTGCAGTAGTTCGAACGCGGGCACGGACCGTGAGCAATGTGGAGCGGTGCGAATGCGAGATGACGTGACTATAGAGTAGTGGTTCCCAAACTGGTACCAACCAAGGCGTCCTAGAGAAAGGAGACCTTGGTACCAAAGTTTATTTAGGAGGCCTTGGTGGTACGCAAACCACTAGTGGGACGCGAAGGCCTTCAAGGTGGTGCATGAATAGGCCTACTTTATGTTTTTCTTCACAAAAAATGTTTTTTCCTGTCGGGTTCTGTTAATAAATCCCTGAATTTTTGTGTACTTCCCTTTTGGTTTTTAATGATGGATATTTAAGCTTCTCACAGCCATTTTGTTCATGTTGCATTTGTGTCAATTCTGGTTTTCCAAACTTTTGATCGAATGATGCAGTATTTGGTTTGTTGAGCTTTTCTCGAACAAGGTGGGAGTCGGTGACAGTACGGGACCCACAAGTGGCGCGCGATCAAAAAAAGTTTGGGAACTACTGTCGCGGCGGTTTGAATTTACAGGCATAATATTTTGCCAGGGGACCCAAACAGGTGAATTTTGCGAACTGCACTTACAGGCTGTGCAGCGATCCAGGATCTGCGCAACCGCATGAAAAAACTGCGTGAAGTCTTTACAGTTTAAAATTACCCGAAAGTACACACTTATCATTGCAAACCAGTGATTGCATTGCTGCTTTGCTGATCAAGAGAACTGCTTCACACTTCGCAGTTTAATCGAGTTTCGTAAAATTTCGTGCGATGTCGCAAAGCCAATTGCTATTGCATTGTCTTTGTGAAATCTTTTTATCAATCTTTGTCAGTTGTCGCTCGCTTCACATTTTACGTATGCGAAACTTCAGCACCGAAAAAAGCGCACACGGTAGAAGTCAGCGCTTCTCAACCAGTGGGCCGCGGTCTACTGGTGGTCCGCGAAGTTCGTTTAGGAGGGCCGCGAAACATTTGAAAATTATACGATATTCCGGTGTTTAGTTAAAACGTTTCTTGAAAATTATCCGACTTTCTGTTGCTCAGATCGGGAAATCATATGAAATTTAATGAGCAAGCTCAGGTTTTCCATAAACAGCAAATTGCAACGTTGCTCATGCTCTGGTTCATTTTCATGTTTCAATTTTATCGTTATTGCTTTACCGCAATATCTCATGGTGGGCCCTGCAAAAATTTTACAGTAAAATGTGGGCCGCAAGCTGAGAAAATTTGAGAAGCACTGGTATAAACTAACCGCCTTCAACCGAAGTATCAGGTAATTTTTCTTGTGTCACGGTTGCTGCGTGCCGCCGCTCCGACGGTTGCGCTTGGGTTCTGATTTTGACGGGTTCTGATTGGATTTTGATTGAACGGATTCTGTTCGCGGCAGATTGGGTTTTCATTGGACGCAGCGAAGGTCATGTTGACGCGATCACTAAGATTATTTCATGCCAGTCGGTTGCTGCCGCGAACAGAATCCGTTGCCAGGTTTGAGCTTTCCTTTGAGCAAGAGATCTGTGGACAATTCGTGTCCGGATTTACAACTTTATAATGTATTGCACTAGATCATTTGGGCAAGTTGTTGCAGTTTTGTGCAAACCTCTATTAATTTTCTACGTTATTTGGTCACCGTATAATGACTAAGTCCAGTGCATTTCATTGTGTGTAGTTTTTTCGCTTAGTCGGCCGTGATCGGTCGTCTTAAATCCGTTGTTTCCGCTACAGCAAAGAGCTTACGAGAATAGAAAACGATTTGTTGGATTACGTGAGGAAGGGCGGTTTCAAGAAAGACCTCGATGACGAGAAGAGCGGCGATGACGAGGCTCCGGAAAACATCGATTGCGAACAAACCAACATCCTTGACAGGTGCTTCAGAAAACCCACTACGCCCCATGGCCTTCCTTACGTGTTTCTGCTTTAACTGCAATTTGTGAGTGGTGTATCACATGGATTCTAGAAAATGTCTCGATTCAAGATGGTGAAGTTTTTAAAAGTTAGAAGCCGAAACGTGCTATTGGCTAAAATCGATAATTACTCGGGTTGAATGCGGTTCCTCAGCGGTCGTCTTCGCCGTCGCCATATGTTTCGCGTCCTGTGTCGCTTGTCAAAGACGAGCGAGCATACCCTTGTGATTAGCTTGCAGCACGATCTGTAACGGCAGTCGCGCTGATCAAGACCATGTCATCATTCAAAGGAAAAAACGAGAATGGCAGTGAAACCTCTCTCCTTGCCGCAGTGGCTCTAACGTCACGAGAAATGATCGCTAGCTTTAGCTTTGCTGAAAATGTTCGGCGTCAGCTTTTGTCACTGATCTGGAGTTGCTGTGTACCAGGGGCGTACCGAGGTTAGATGGCGGCCGGGGCAAGAAATAAGTTTGGCGGCCGAACATTTTCAGCAAACCTAAGGTCGTTCGGGGCAAATGTACTGTATTGAAGAAAGTACTTGCGACATTGTTGGGACTTTACGGCGCCAGGGCATTGTGCCCCCCCTTTGCTCTCCTCATTACACTCCTGCAGTATACTCGCTGTTTGGTGGTTGTGCTGACGAAAAAAGTCCAACGCGTGGTTTCAAAAAACTTTAAATCACTCGCACCGCTATCTCTGCTGTAAACGAGACAATGAAACCTACCAGTGTATTTCGAACTGAAAATAAAACATCCCTCGAAAGTTAATCAACAAGTTATAGTGTCCGCTAATGTTCTTTTTCCTTGATGTTTGTCCAACATATTCACGCAGCATAACCTCGTAGCCGCTGCTCTGTCGCAAGTTTTGAAACGAAGTGAGCAAAGCGCCCCACCGACCCCGCCGCCCCCACTAAAAGCCAGGAGTGACTCGCAGACTTATGCCGCAAATGTTTGTTAGTTTATATTTGTAAACGCCACGTTCGCTAAAACCTGGTGTAAAACGTTCTGAAACAAAACTGCAACACTATGCGGCGACACGTGAGTGTGACAGTTAATTATTGTTGCTGCGTGGATCCCTTGTTTGGTATTTTCTTTTTTAGTATACTAAAGCGCATTTTGTTCAGGAGTGTAGCCAGTCACGTTCCACATGACTGTTGATCTATAACCGTTTGGCATCAGAACTGTAACAAAAAGAAGAGTTTTTGTGTGGCCGTCCACGTCTTACTGAATCGGCGTAAAACACAATTTGCGGTGACTTTGGCTTCTGCTGCTGCCACGATGTCATGGGACATGTAGCCACTGCTCCGCTTAGGCTTACGAGCTGATCTGCTTGTCTAGGATCACAGCGACAGAAGAAGAATGCCTTGGTCTTCCCGAATCTTCTCCGGCCATCTCAATCTTCAGCGCGAAGCGACACTGCGCTCACTACTGCTTCCACACTATCCCGCTCACCGTAGATCACGACGCGTAAGTTTGTGGCGTGCTTGTTGCTTGACTGCGGTTCCATGCGACATTAATAATTGAGACAGTGATCTTCGGAGATGATGTATAATTATGTCAGTGAACAGACCCGGCTGGAACTGCGCAACTGCGCGTCACGCAGACACCACGATTACATTCAACCTCCGCGCTCTCCGTCTGTTACTTCCGTGCTGCTCAGCTTGTTGCGAGTCGCGCAGCGGCTGATACTTGTTAAACCCGCCTTTCTTTATGGCACCTCTCGTGATCAGCAATATATTCGCTGAGACCAAGTAACCCTTTTATTATATGGGTGTGCTTGAAAAAGTCTGATGTGCGCTCAAGCTGGACGTTGTGCCAGTGATATGGTTTTTGCACGATTTGGAGCGTAAGAACATGAAGTGGCGAAGTTCTTTTCTTATATAAGTTTGATGCATGTCATGCGACAAACGGAGATAGAACCGGAAATGGTCGCAATTGCTTTGCACCGATTGTCACGATACCATGTGCCCATTGGCGCGGCCAGGATTTTATAAGGGAGTGTGGGTGAACTTACTGAAGCAAGAAAAAGTAAAAATTGCTTGCTATTGGAGTAGCCAAAAGGTGCGCTAGTGATATGCTGCATGAAAAATACCTGTAGTCACCATGACAAATGTGGTTTCTTTCGACTAAGCGGCCATCATGTTTCTTGGATATGCTTTCACAGTAGTAGGCTAAGGAAGGTCAAGATTAACTGTAAACCTACGCCACAGCGATGTCGTAAAAAGGTCATGACCATGAAAAAGTTTATTGTGAAGAACAGTGCTTCTGGTAAAAATACGATTGAAAAATTTCCTGAATCAAGTCTTTCCTTCTGCGGAAGTGAAAGCAACTCGTCCAGATGTTTATTTGCTTTAAAAATATCCAGAATTACTTCTTGTAACTATTTCGACAATGATAATAAAGCCATAAAGAGGTCCCAATGATGTGCGGATAAACCAAGAACGTGATTTGCAAATGGAGTTGGTCAGCTGTGACGCTTGCACCGTCACTTTGTCGTGCATAGCTCGACTATTCTGAAGTTCATTCCAAGTTTTGTACGTTGCTGGCAACAGATGCACAAACGCGGTAATAGAATCGTGTCTTTCTGCCCAGCGAGTTTCGCACAGAGGCATAAGTTCACTTTTTCGACTCGACAGCAGTGTTTCCGTTTGGACGAACTGTCGCAGAATAGCGGAACGCTGGGCAGATCGCAAAAGAAAAACATAAATACTTTGCAACAACCGATTGCATTTCGAATCGAAGGTAGTTGCAATTCGCCAGAGACCACCAAACTAAGCACATGGCTGTGGCGGTGCATATGTATTGCTGAGGGATGCAACATACGCACTTCTGCCCAGGACCGTAGCCAGGTTTTAGGGTTTGGGGGGCAAATGCATTTGTTTGGGGCAAAGGTTTTTGTTTTCATTATTTGTTTAAAACAAATTTTTCTGGGCACAACAAAATTTGGGGGTTAATGCCCCCCCGTGACTACGGGCCTGCTTTTACCTGCACACCTCAGTAGGCAACGCTCATGTTACTGGCTCTATCGTGTCCTTGGCCCCGCAAAACGTTTGAGTGAAGTGTGACAACTTTGTACAAAAGGGAATCTGCTACTGCTTTCCCAATGGTGGAAGTAAGTGGCAAGAAACATCTCGTTTTAGTAGAAAAAAATACAGATAAGCGGAGTTGTTCAGCGTGACCATTACCAGATTTCTCATCCGCTAATAGAAAGAAATACTTCGTGTTTGCCCACATCTTTTACAATTCGGTTTCAAATCTGCTTGGCAAAACAAGCAGTTTATTTTGTTCTGCGTGTGTCGGCTGAGTGCACGACAGCATTCTGATGATAATGCACGTTGGTTGTGTGTATGTCAGATGGTATGCGCAAAACAAAAGCTGTACGTGAGGTCACCGGTGCTGTTTCGGCAAGAACAAATTGGACACTTTGATGCACGAGCAAGCTCCCTAACCGGGTCCCATGAGGGAGTCCACTGATAAGACATGCCGAGTCGACGCGCATGACGCACGGTCAACCTCGGTTGCTCATAGTTAACCTGTAAAAGGAATTTTGGCTGCAGGAACCTGATGGACATTGCAAAATGACATTGAAAATAACACATTTTCATGTATCAACTTTATTTACTTCTTTTGCACGTACATCTGCAAGTTTCGAACACAATACTACATGGATCTTGTACAGACCGCCTGTACGGGCTACTGGCTGATTTTCGAAATTTTTCCTGCCTTTTCTGTGCGTACCCCGAGCGTTTTTTGCACGGACACAAAAAATGTGTATGTTTTTTAAGTAGTAAAATTTTTTACACGTTCAACAAGTTACTTTAATGAGCTTGAGAATAATTGTTGAAATGTTGAAAGCCCCGCAAGTGCACCGCAAACGTTTCGGTGAGCCTCGGTGATAATAGGGAAAGTTTCTGGCCAAGTTGGCTTTTGCTGCTGATTGTTTTCAGGTGACTTGAGCCGGGTTCGTCAGCAGCGAGCAGTCACTTGCATTTCGCACTTATCTTCAGCGCGAGCACTTTGCGAAACTCCAGGTTTTGTGACGTTTCAAGTACAGAACAGTGCGGACGAGCCCTGGCTTATTTCTGTAGCGATCCAACACGTTTTGCGTTGGTCCCCAATCCCATCCTCGCGCACGCTGTAGAGTCAGTGATTGCTACACAAAGCGGCGGCCCAGACATTGACTTACACTCTGTTGAAGCTACTGCGCTTTCCTACTCTTTTAGCGTGTGTCCTATACGCGCAGTATAGGCATCCGCCTTGCATGTCCCTTGAGCCTGGACCTGGTGGCCTGATTCGGTTGACTGAGCACCTCGCACTGGTTGCCCGACCTGTTATTCCATTCTGCTTGGACCCACGGGACAGTCAGTGCCAGAGCGGATCTGCCTATTTTGAAATCCTGATCCGATCCGGTCCGAAACAAGCAGATCTGCCTTTTTTGAAATCCTGATCCGATCCGATCCTGAATATGCAGACAAGTTACACTGCATAAACTACCACGAACGTGTTTTGGACAAAGTAAAATGTTGGTGGAAAACTTGCCGAGTAGAAAAAGTAAACATCAGTATTTCTGATTGGAGAAGGGCTCAAGCACCCTTGGACTCCGTCTTTGCATGAGCCGCTTGTTGATTTTGGCTGTGCTAGTACTAGTTAAGACAACAGACACAAATCTTTGCGTGGTTGATGAACGAGACAACCATGGTTTCCAGGCGTCAATTGCACATCCCACATACAGAACCGCATAGTAAAACAGCGACCTTGCGTGGTGAGTCGCTGGAGACATACTGTAATCTGTTGTCGAAACACGTGTGGCGAGAACAATATTTTGCAAGCTTGTGGAAACGCCTTTTACATATTGTTTAAAATCTATTAGTATAAACACTGCAGTTTACAAAATTATCGTGCGTTGCAGTTGTTTTCATTCGAATTTGCATTTTTGTCGGCAAATTTGCACATCGTCAAGTTTTTCATTTCAATTTCTCGCTTCGGCGAAATACGCGTTAGAACTGCAGTCACATTGCTACTGGGCTATGGAGTCGGAACTCAAATTTCAGGCTCCGGCCTTGGCTCCACCTCGAGAAATCTAAAGTTTTTGGCTCCAGCTCCGGCTCCAACATCTTAAAGTTTTTGGCTCCGGTTCAAATGTTTTGGTCCACTGAAAACCATTGCATTATTTGTATAATTCGCTTGACCCCCAAATTACGGCTGTGGAACCGGCGGAACCCAAATTCCAGGCTCCGGCTCCACAGCCCTGAATTGGACAGTGAAAACAATCTGAGTTGTTCTCAATTTATAGACCAGCATTTCTGGCCATGACTATATGACTTGACGACATTTCAGCGTTAGTGATTGACCACTATCGTGAGTGACGACAGGACCTAGTAGCGTTCATACAGAAGACTCTAAACTATCCAACTGGATACCCTGATCAATTTGGCTTTTGCACGTGTTGAGTCAATTGAAGCAACATCCGTCATTCGTTTGTTACATCTGCGTAAACGCATTTTTGCTCTTAGCATTGCACAACTTTATGTAAAATGTCCTGTTTAGCCGTGAAACTTGAGATCAGTGGTGTAGGATCTGGGGATGCAAGCACACCCCAAAAGTTTTGATTTTTCAAAAATATGGGCAAAGAAGCTTGACTTTTTTTGACAATATTAATAAAATTGTACTTCCTTGCTTTTGAGTGTATAAATAAAAGGTTATTGTGTCAAAAACACATTAAATATATATAAAATCAACGAACTGTTTACAGTAAATTTCTCATTTGCCGGTTTCGTTTGAAGCCAAACCTGATCCAACTTCCGTTTACGGCCCGCCGGGTCTGCATTGTCTCGCCGCATTGTGTGAAATTGCCGGCAACGTGTCATGCATCGCCCCACCAAGCGATTGTTCGCTATTCTGTGAAATGAAATGAAAGTTGCGCTTGCTTCGAAAGTGTTGATGTGATCAACGGCTCAGCTCGGTTGCTCATTTCTCCTCAGGCCGGACTTCAACTTGTTGCTTGACTCGCTGCGATCAGCAAAGTCCCAGGTCATCCCGTTTGGTACAAATGCTGTTCCACGGAAACTTCTTCCCGTTTTACTGAAGGTATGTTGCAAAGTCAACTCTTCTCAGCATGCTCCATTTAACCGCAGTATACGAGTGAAGGATTTGAAAAGAATTTAACGCGGTTACGGCTCTTCTCTCAGACAGGTTTCTGTAAACTTGGTTGTGGATTTTCTCAACCCAATCTAAATATGCAAACGTTGCTTAGGTTGCTATCTAACGCGTTGTAAATTATTATCGATCTCATAACTACAGCATAATTTTCTTGGACGTTTCCTCCCTAAAGACTAGGTTTCTTCCCTTCCCTATTTTGGTAAGACTAGGTTTCTTCCCTATGTTGAAGTGAAACCTCAAAGAGGGTCGTTGTGCGACTGACGCATGCTTGATGGCAATTGTTGGTGCTTCCTTCGGATCTATACGTCCTGTGCTAAAAAGCTTAGTTCGAATAGCAGTGTTTATGTTTAAATGTTCTGTACCAGGTAAGAATGTTCGGAAAACCAATGCGTCTTTTTGATTTATTTTTCTATTATTGGATGGCCGTTGGCATTTCAGCTTTGATCAAGCTGAGTCTGTTTTTCAGCTTGGTCAAGCGCTACAGCTCAATGATTAATGAGCTTTGACGGCGCTTGCTGAGGTTTCGTCGAGTGCTTGGCAGGTATCAGATCGCAAGTCCTTTCCTTATGAAAAATATACATAAAAAAACATTATTTTTGCCAACTTTTTCGACATCCAAGTTCCTTTTTTACCATGTACATGCCCAAGTTCCTTTTTTACCGCGTACATGCCGAGTGCTTCATGTCTTCTATAGCCACAAAATATAGTAGCTTAAAGCTATATGCACACGGGATGCGTCCTGTGCGTCTGATTTCGTGACGTCACGTCCTTTTCTGACGGGTCTGGTATGGTCTGCGTTCGAGTAGAAGTGAGTCAGAGCACTGAGTCTGATGCTTCAATGTAGAAACAGGTTCTACTCGAACGCAGACCATAAACGCACAGGACGCATGCCGTGTGCACCCAGCTTTAGTCGCTGTGATGCGTTTCCGCAACAAACAGTGCCTATGTTCGCTGAAAAAAGAATGAGCCAATGGTCGCTGAAAAAAGAAACAGCCAAGGTTTTCTGGCCAAAATTTTGACGAAACCGAACAGACATTGCAAGAACTCAGGACCTCCGTTTCGTATTGAATCGTTCTTCACTGTTTTGTGACGGTGTCCAGGTCCTTGCGCCGACTCGCTTTATCGGCCTGAGTAACAATAACAGTGCTCTATCTATATTCTATATAATACTTGTTTTTGAATGTTATAAACGTTTGTTATAAATTTTTCGGATTTCAGGTAATTTTTTGAAGTTTTCACTGCAAATCCGGCACAAACCCATCGGTAAAACTTCAAATTTATTCGTATTGGCCATATTTCAATGGTGTTGTTTTTATCAGCCGATTTATTTATTTTTTGACAAAGCAGTTGCGTAGTTCTTATAGCGGCCTTGGCTTGAGCAGAAGTCTAATAGCGTTACACCATGATACGCTCAGCTAAAAGCCATCCTTCCTGCATGAAGAAATTAGCAATCTCTATTCGCGCTGTCGAATATGTTTTTTGGATATGCATCTTGTCCATATTCCATTGTACGGACGATTTTCAAAAAGTAATTTGGTCTGTCGTTGACTTTATTTGACTTATTTGAAAGTAGGTGAATTCACCAGCAAAACAAGTAGATTAAGAAGAGTCTACAACTCAACCTAAATACTGAAAAGTAGTGCAGAAAAAAAAGGTTGAAGCACATGACTGCTTCCAGTTTTACGACGAGGAAGACATTTATTTAAGTTAGAGCCTGCTTAGCGAAAAACATTGTCGAAATGCAATTCTTATTCAGCAACGCGGCTTGATGTTGGCTGTTGTCGAAACCATGTGCAAAATCTGCAAGTGGCGACGATCAAGTGCTTAAAACCC